>LSQX01087588.1_pt2 | contig 29355 bp, 24 predicted proteins | sample 654561 | NCBI WGS metagenome assembly LSQX01 (sample SAMN04489861, study PRJNA283612) | anaerobic digester metagenome | isolation source: 4 biogas reactors fed with cattle manure at either 37C or 55C with and... | place: Denmark: Kongens Lyngby | collected 2014 | reverse complement strand
GTTCAAGTCTCGTCCCGGGCACCATATAAAGGCTGAAAGGCTCCACATGGGGCCTGTTTTTTATTCAGCGAGCTCATAAGTCAGGGAAACAACGGCCTGGAACCTCGATGGGGTTGCGGGCCGTTTCTTGTTGGAGCGGGCGCATGGTAGAGGAAGACCTTTCCCGCCGCCTAGGATCCAGCCCCATCCATTCGGCATACTTTCTCCCATCGGCGGGCAAAATTGATCCCGAGAATGGGGGATGAGTTGTGTTTGAATGGGTAAGGGCCCTTCTTAGGTCTTCAAAGATCCGGCCGACGGGCGAGGAGACTCTTGTTTCGGCCAATCTGTCCATTAACCGCAAGCGGCTGAGCCAGGCCTACGGGAACAGTGGGGATGTGATCATACGGGAACTTAGAGTCGGCCCGCGGAAAATCAGGATCCTCCTGGTTCTCATTGATGGTATGGTGGATAAGGCGCTGATTAGCGAGACGGTGATGAAGCCGCTGGCCGACCACGGAAAGAATTGGAAAAGTCCCCAGCAGGCCTTCAAGGAGCTCAGCGGGAGTCTACTGCCAAATGTGGGGGTCAGGGTGACGAGGACCCTGCAAAACCTCCTCGAGGATGTCTCCCGAGGAGGATGCGCCATCCTGATCGATGGTGTAGCGGAAGGTTTGAGCGTGGTAGTTCCCGGCTGGGTGCAAAGAAACCCCGGGCAACCCGATACCGAGCCCATCATCAGGGGGCCCAAGGAGGGGTTCGTCGAATGCCTTCGGACCAATACGACCCTCGTCCGCCGCCGGATCCGGGATCCGCGCCTTAGGATCGAGGAGTACGAACTGGGGCGAATCAGCTGGACGAAGGTCGCCGTCCTCTACATCGAAGGGCTGGTCAATGAGGAAGTCCTCGAAGAGCTGCGAAGCCGGATTAATCGCATTGATGTGGATGGAATCGGCGAAAGCGGCCACATTGAAGAATTGATCGAGGATGCTCCTTTCTCTCCCTTTCCAACCATCTTTCGCACGGAACGACCCGATCGGGTGACGGGGGGGCTCCTTGAAGGCAGGATAGCCATCCTGACCGATGGCACCCCCTTTGCCCTCATCCTTCCCGCTACCTTCACCATGTTCTTCACCACTTCGGAGGATTACTACGAGAGGTTCTGGATCGGCACGGTGCTGAGGCTCTTGCGTTTTGCCAGCTTCTTTATCTCCCTGGTCCTGCCCGGGTTTTATGTGGCCCTGTTGACTTTCCATCAGGAAATGATGCCCACTCCTCTTATCCTCAGCATCGCCGCCCAAAGGGAAGGCGTGCCTTTTCCGGTCGTCGTTGAGACCTTTGTGATGGAGGCCACCTTCGAACTGTTGCGGGAGGCAGGCACTAGAATGCCCCGCCTGGTTGGTCCGGCCATCAGCATCATTGGCGCGTTGGTGCTGGGCGATGCCGCCATCCGGGCCGGACTTGTCTCCCCGGCCATGGTCGTGGTGGTGGCCTTTACGGGCATCGCATCCCTATCCGCCCCCCTTTACAGTATCGCCACTGGCGCCCGGATCTTGCGGTTTGCCTTGATCATCCTTGGGGGCACCATGGGCCTGTTCGGAGTTGTCGCCGGACTATTTGGCCTTTTAATCCATCTCTGCTCCATTAGATCCTTTGGAACGCCCTTCCTCGAGCCCCTGGCCCCCGTGGTCTTTGCGGATTGGAAGGATGCCATGGTCAGGCTTCCCTGGTGGGCCATGAGGACTAGGCCTAGGCTCTTGGGGGTAAGAGACTCTGTACGTGAGGCTCCCGGATTGGAGCCGATGCCGCCTCGGGAGGATGGCTAAGGAGGATCATCATGTCTCTAGACAAGATCAGCCCTCGGCAAACAATGGCCATGCTCATCATCAGTCGGCTGATGATGGCTACCGTCCTGTTTCCCACCCTCACGGAGCTAGACGATCCGCAGAACATTTGGCTGGTTGGCCTTTTGGGCATGATGGTCGCCATCCCCTTGGTGCTGCTGATCGTCGCGTTGGGATTGGCATTCCCCGATAAAACCATCGTCCAGTACAGTCAGGTGCTCCTGGGCAAGTTCCCCGGCAAAATTGTCGGCCTCCTCCTCGTCTGGTACTGGTTCCACATCGCGGTAACTAGTGCCGCCGCCTTGGGAGAAAGCCTTACCTCGGCCATCATGGTCGAGACTCCTGACGTTGTCCTCATTGGGATAATCGCCTACCTTGGAGCCAGCGCGGCCCGCAATGGAGTGGAAGTCATGGCCAGGGTCGCCGAAAACGCCCTGGGGATAATCGTGTTCTTTGTCTTGGTCACGACCATCCTGCCTTTCGATGTGATGAAGTCGAGTCACCTTCTGCCGGTGCTCGCCGGCGGCTGGGGCAGTCTAGTCCCGTCAATGATGAGTGCAGTCAGTTTTTTCATGGAGTTTACAGTTGTCGGCATGCTCATCCCCTATGTCAGCAAGCCGAAACAGACGGTTCGATATTCAGTCTACGCCATCCTGACAGCTGGGATTTTGCTGGTGTTTCTCGGCCTGACAGCGGTCATGGTCTTCGGGCCGAGTGTGAAAAGCTTGTCCATGCCCGTCTTTAGCCTGGCCCGGATGATTAGCATTGGCCGCTTCTTTGAGCGGATCGAGTTCATCCCCATGGGGGCTTGGATCATGTGTACCAGCATCAAGCTGTCCCTGTTCGTCTGGGCATCGAGTTTGGGCCTGGCCCAGGTGCTCGGCCTAAGTCAAGGCCAAGTCCTGATCTATCCCATGGGGGCTTTAGTTGTCGCCGCCAGCATCGTTTTCTACGAAGACTTTTTGGTGTTGATTCACTTTCTAACCAGCGGCGGTTGGTCAGTGTACAGCCTCGGCATTACCCTCACCACAATCCTGTTGCTTTGCAGCGCGGCCTTCTTGAGGCGACTCTTCGGGGGTGGAGCCAGTGGGGATTAGGGCGAAAATAGGGCTCATCGCCCTGATCATGGTTGTCATGCTGACTGGCTGTTGGAGTCGCCGGGAGCTGGAAACCCTGGGCTTCATCACCGCCGTTGGACTCGACCATGCCAGGGAGGAGGGGAAGATTCAGCTGACTGTGCAAATGGCCAAACCCTTTGCCATCACGGGCAGCGTCCAGACGGCCGTTCAGGAAAAGCCTTTTCATGTTATGACCGCCACTGGCCACACAGTGTTCGAAGCTGTTCGGAACTTGAACAGCATTTCGCCCCGGCGGCCTTTCTGGACCCACGCCCGCTTCATCGTCTTCGGCGAGGACATGGCCCGGGACGGAATTCAAGAAGCATTGGACTTTTTTGACCGGGACGGCGAGCCCCGGCGCACCTCTTTCGTCATGATCGTCCAGGAGGCCAAGGCCTCAGATTTTCTCCAGGTCGAGTTCTCCCAGGAGCCGCTGCCCTCGGAGGGAGTTTTCGCGTTGTTGCAGGGCACCCGCCTCGCCCAGTCCACTGTGGCGGCGATGACGGTCAACGATCTCCTGCAATCCCTGGAAGGGGAGGGAATCGACCCGATCACTGTCCGGGTTGAGTTGATCCGTCTCGAGGAGGATATCGATATCGGCGGAGACGTCCTCCGCGATCAGATCAAGGCCAAAACCAGAATGACGGGCAGCGCCATGTTCAAAGATGACCGGCTGGTGGCGTGGATGAACAAGCCGGAGACGCGAGGCTATCTTTGGGTCACAGGCCAGGTCAAGAGCGGCATCATCAACATTAATGAGCCCACCGTGCAGGACGCTTACGCCTCTCTGGAGATCGTCAGCTCCCGAGGCTCGTTCAAACCCCAGCTGACAAGGGACGGGATAAAGGTCCTCATTCAGGTGGAAGTCCACGCCAATCTAGGCGAGATGCAGCAATATATTGACATCCGAAAAGAGCCTGCCCTTTGGGTCAGCATGGAACGGCGAATGGCGGAGGTAGTGAAGAACGAGATCATGGCCGCTGTCGAGAAGGCCCAGCACTTTGGCGCCGACATCTTCGGCTTCGGGGCGGAAATCAAAAGGCGGCACCCCAAAGAATGGCCACGGTTGAGGGAGAATTGGGAAGAAGAGTTTAAGCGTCTGACGGTGGAAGTCGAGGTCAAGGCCAGAATTAAGCGGGCAGGACTAGTTCTTAAGAGGGCATCTATCAGGAAGTAGGGATCGTCTTGAACGTGGCGCTGCTGATCATCATCGGCTTGGCCATCATCGGTTACGAATTGCCTGGCATCCTCCGCAACGGCTGGTGGGCGGAGCTGATCGTCTTCGTCATCCTGTTGGCCCTGGCTTTTGCCCTGGGACTCTTGCAAATTATGCGGATCGCCCCGCCTAGCCCCATCCATGGCATTGAGTTTCTGGTTGAGCAGCTGGCCCGCCTCTTTGCCTGACTTGGAATCAACCAACCGAGAACGGAATTACGGGAAATCAAGAACGATATCCTTCGTCTAATCTGCCGCCGCTAAACGGCTTCAGGACGCCATAATCGAATCCATCCCTTTACGGCGTCAAAAAAGAAGATTGCCAATTCAATCAAAAACAGCCCCTTGTCCCACCATTTCCCTGTGCTTTTAACAAGAAATCACCGAGACACAGCAAGTTTGTCCGTTGTGTCACAATCTGTTCCGTTGCTACAATACAGATGGATCGACTTGTGAAATTCGGCACATGTCTTGGGAATACGGGGTGGTAGACTTGAAAATCGCTGTGTCTGGCAAGGGAGGCGTTGGCAAGACCACCGTTTCGGCGGGCCTGGCCCGGCTGTTTGCCGGCAAGGGCTACCATGTCATAGCTGTCGATGCCGACCCTGACGCTAGCTTGGGTATGGCTTTGGGCTTCGATGAAAAGCTCCTGGCCGCCCAGCGCCCTGTTGTGGAAATGAAGGAACTCATCAAGGAACGGACGGGAGGTGGTGGAGCCCTATTTTGTCTGAACCCGAAGGTTGATGATGTCTTGGAGAAGTACGCCCTCAAGATAGGGGAGATCCGCTTCCTGCGGATGGGCGGGATCAAGCAAGGGGGCAGCGACTGTTATTGCAGCGAAAACTCCTTTATCAACGCCCTGGTTAATTCTCTGCTCTTGGATCAGGATGATGTGGTGATCATGGACATGAGTGCGGGGATTGAACACCTGACCAGGGGGACGGCTAAAGGGGTCGACGTGATCGTTGTCGTAACCGAGCCCACCAAGGTTAGCGTCAAGACGGCCCAGGTCGTCTTGGAGCTGGCCGGGGAGCTGGGCATCAAGCGGTCCATCGTGGTCGGCAACAAGATCCGCTCCCAAAGGGACTTGGATTTCTTGCAGAGTAGATTTCCGGCCTTGGTGCCCCTGCCGATGGATGAAGCCCTCCTTGAGGGAGATGGCACCGTCGGCAGTGCCTTTGCGGCCGAGTTGGAGGAACTCTTTGCGGCAGTTGTGGAAGCAGGGAAGGGAGGTATGGCCAATGGGCGCTAATGGGAAGGGTCAAACGAATGGTCATGGGACAATCGACCCTGCAAGTCTTGCAGTGCTCGAAAAATACGAAGGTCAGGACACACTAACTAGTTATGACAGGTACTTGGTTCAGTCGCCCCAGTGCAAGTTTGGACTGACGGGTACGTGCTGTCGGATTTGTGTACAGGGGCCTTGCCGGCTTCTGGAGGATCGGCCGGAGAGGAGTCGGGGGATTTGTGGGGCTCCCGTCTACAGCGTGGTAGCCCGCAACATGACCCGCCTGATGGCCGGGGGAGCATCATCCCACTCGGACCATGGCCGGCATATCGCCAACATCTTGTTGGCCATCGCCGACGGCAAGGTATCGGACTACGAGATTACTGATGGAGATAAGCTTAGGGACGTAGCCCAAAGGATCGGACTTGAGGTAGAGGGCAAAGGGGACAAGGAGCTGGCCAGGGAAGTGGCTCTGGCAGCCCTGGAAGACTTCGGACGACCTGATGAGACGCCGTGCCAGTTCCTCGTGTCCAATATCACTGAAGGTCGGAAGGCCAAATTCAATCACTGTGATGTGCTGCCCTCGAGCATCGATCGGACCATTGTCCAGATGCTTGCCCAGACCACTATGGGCATGGATAATGATCCGGTCAACCTCATTTTCGCCGGGATTAAGACGTCCCTCGCTGATTACACGGGGATGCATATTGCCACGGACATCAGCGACATCATCTTCGGCATCCCAGAACCGACTGTCTCCGAGGCGAACTTGGGAGTCATCGATCCGGAATACGTCAATGTGGCTACCCACGGTCACAATCCGACATTGAGCGAAATGGTCGTCCGTGCGGCTAGGGAGCTGAACGACAAGGCGAAGGCTTTAGGGGCCAAGGGGATCAATGTCGTCGGGATCTGCTGCACCGGCAATGAGCTGCTGGGACGCGAAGGCGTGTATCTCGCGGCCAACCAAGCATCCCAGGAGCTGGCGATCATGACGGGCGCGGTGGATGCCATCATCGTCGACATTCAGTGCATTATGCCCTCGCTCAAGCCCGTCTGTGACTGCTTCCATACGCGACTCATCACGACCAACAAGATGGCCAAGATTCCGGGCGCCATCCACGTGGACTTCAAGGAGGAGACGGCCTTCGAGCAGGCCTGCCAGATGGTGGAGATGGCCCTTGAGGCCTACAAGGAAAGGGACCGGTCCAAAGTAGCGGTGCCGCCCCACAAGAACAAGGTGATTGCCGGTTTTAGCCTTGAGGCTCTCCTCGATCTTTTCCGGGCGATAAACCCCGACAATCCGATTCAGGTCCTCACCGATGCCATCCTGGCAGGGGAGCTGAGGGGCGTGGCCCTCTTTTGCGGCTGCAACAACCTGAGGACTCCCCAGGACAGGAACCATCTGACCATTTTCCGTGAGTTAGTGAAAAACGACGTGTTCGTCATCGCCACTGGCTGCTCGGCCGGAGCGATGGCTAAGGCGGGGATGATGACTCCCGAGGCCATCGAGAAGTATGCAGGGGCGAATCTGAAGGCTTTCTTGAAGCGGCTGTCCGAGGCCAACGGCGTCGAGCTGCCCCTGGCGTTCCACATGGGTTCTTGTGTGGACAACTCCCGGGCCCACGACCTGTGTACCCTCATGGCTAAGGAGATGGGCGTTGACGTGCCTAAGGTTCCCTTCGCGGCCACTGCCCCGGAGGATATGCATGAGAAGGCCATCGCTATCGGCACCGGAGCCGTTGCCATGGGCCTGCCCGTCCACGTGGGCGTGATGCCCCCCATCGATGGCAGCACCCTGGTCTTTGGGCTTGCCAGCCAAATCGCTCGGGACGTGTACGGGGGCAACTTCATTTTCGAGCCCGATCCGGAGGAGGCGGCCAAGAAGCTGTTGGCAGCCCTCGATCGGCGTACTTGGAAACTGAGGGTCCACCAGATGGCTGCGGACAAGTTCGGGACGAAGCCTGCTGTCAGCTGGTAGGCTGGGAAAGGGGAGATGGAGATGGCCATAGCCTACGATGTCATACCATACTTGGAACGGACAGATTTTGATGAAATCTATCAGGAGGCGGAAGAAGCCATCAAGGACAAGATGCCGACCAGGCTCCTGTCCCGGGGCCTAAATGGAGCCATCATCGCTACCGGCTACGCGGAGATTTTGCTCCATCAGGCGATACGGAATTTAGGACCGGATCATCCGGTAGGCTACCCGGACACCGCCTATCATTTGCCGGTCATCACCGCGCTGAGCGGCGAGAAAGTGACGAAGCTAGGGGAGCTGCCCCCGATTCTCAATCGGATGCGAAACAACCTGAAGGAAGAACGGAATTTCTTCAATGCCCGGCTGTGGGGCGAGGCGACCCTTTATGCCGCGGAGATCATCGAGGCCATCCACTATGCTTACGGGGATGAGCCGAAGGTAGAGCCATGGACTGGCTTTGTCACGGACCCGGTGCTCAGGCAGTATGGGATCAAATTGGTGGACTGGACCATCCCCGGCCAGGCCATCATCATGGGACGGGCCAAGTCCAGCAAGGCCATAGCCAAGATCGTTCAGGATCTGATGGGGAAGGGCTTCATGATCTTCCTCTGCGATGAAGTCATTGAACAGCTCCTCGAGGAAAACATGAAAATGGGCGTTGATTATATCGCCTTCCCCGTGGGCAACTTCACCCAGATCATCCACGCGGTCAACTTTGCTCTGCGGGCGGGGCTTGCCTTTGGCGGCATCTCCCCTGGCCGCAGGGAAGAGGTCAGAGATTATCAGCGGCGGCGGATCCGGGCTTTCGTCCTCCAGCTAGGGGAAGCGACCGACGTTCAGGTGGCGGCCCACTTCGGAGCCAACTTCCTGGGCTTTCCCGTTATCTGCGACCAGCCGTTGGAAGAGGAAATCCCGGACTGGTATCTCCACCATGGGGATTATGACACCCTGCTCCAATTCGCCATGGAGGTCAGGGGAATCAAGCTGGCAACGATGGATCTGGATATCCCCGTCAACTTCGGGCCCGCCTTTGAGGGTGAAGTCATCCGCAAGGTCGATGCCTACGTCGAATTCGGCGGGGGCCGCAGCCCGGGCTTTGAACTGCTGTCATCTGTGAGTGCGGATGCAATCACAGACGGTAAGGTCGAACTCATCGGTCCCGATGTATCCGATGTGCCGGAAGGGTCCATCCTGCCCCTGGGCATCATGGTGGATATTTATGGCCGGAAGATGGAGGAGCAGTTCGAAGGGGTGCTGGAGCGGCGGATTCACGACTACATCAACTACGGCGAAGGACTGTGGCACGTGGCCCAGCGGGACCTGAACTGGGTGCGGATTAGCAAAGAGGCGGTGGCCAAGGGAGTTCGCATGCATCACCTCGGCGAGATCCTCATCGCCAAGTTCAAGGCCGATTTCCCCTCCATCGTCGACCGGGTGCAAGTCACTTTGATCACCGATGGGGCCGTGGTGGAAGACAAGATCAAATTGGCCCGGGAGAAGTATCGGGCTCGGGATGAGCGGATGCGGGGCCTGACAGACGAAGCCGTTGAAGAATTCTACACCTGTCTGCTCTGTCAATCCTTTGCTCCCAATCACGTCTGCGTTGTCACTCCCGAACGGGTTGGCCTTTGCGGTGCGGTCACCTGGCTCGATGCCCGGGCTTCCCACCAGATCGATGCCAACGGGCCCAACCAGCCCATCATCAAGGGTCCGGCAACGGACGAGGTCAAAGGCCTTTGGGATAGCGTCAACCAGGTAGTTGAGACCGCCTCCCACGGCAGCTTGAGCGAGGTGTCCTTGTATACCCTAATGGAAAATCCAATGACCTCCTGCGGCTGCTTCGAGGCGATCATGGCCATTGTGCCTGAATGCAACGGCATCATGATCACCACCAGGGAGCACCAGGGGGAGACCCCCTGCGGCATGACCTTCTCCACCTTGGCCGGCATGGTTGGCGGCGGCGTGCAGACCCCGGGCTTCATGGGGATCGGCCGGTCTTACATCCTCAGTCGGAAATTCATCAAGGCCGATGGAGGCATCGCCCGGATCATTTGGATGCCCAAGGAGCTGAAGGACTTCCTCCGAGCAGACTTCGTGCAAAGGTCCATTGAGGAAGGCCTCGGTGAGGACTTTATCGACCGGATCGCCGATGAGACGGTGGGCACCACCGCCGAGGAAATCATGCCTTTCCTTGAGGAAAAGGGCCATCCGGCCTTGACGATGGACCCATTGTTCTAGAGAAGGGAGCGAAAAGAAATGGGCTTGAGCGGTCTGGAAATCTACAAACTGTTGCCTAAGAAGAACTGTAAGGAGTGCGGTCCGCCCACCTGCTTGGCCTTCGCCATGCAGCTGGCCTCAGGCAAGGCATCTCTCGATGCTTGCCCTTACGTGAGCGATGAGGCCAGGGCGGCCCTCGATGCGGCCTCAGCGCCTCCCATCAAGCTGATCAAGGTGGGACGGGAGCCGAAGGTCCTGGAAATCGGCAACGAAACCGAGTTGTTCCGCCACGAGAAGACCTTCTATCACCCAACTGGGGTTGCCATCCGGGTGGCGGACGACCTTTCCGAAGAAGAACTAGCAGGCAGGCTGGAGGCAATAAAGGATCTGGCCTTCGAGCGGGTGGGGCAGCGCTACGAAGTGGACTTGGTCGCCCTGGAGTGCCGCTCCCAGGATGCGGCTCGGTTTGCGGCCGCAGCCAAAGCCGCCGCTGACCGCTCCTTGAGTCTCATCCTGATCAGCAAGGATCCGGCCGTTATGGCCGCCGCATTGGCGGTCGTCGGTCAAGACAGGCCCCTCATCTGCGGCGCCGACGGGAGCAACTACGAGGAAATGGCAAGGCTGGCCCAAGAACACGGGTGTCCCTTGGTGGTCCAGGGCGATGACCTGGACGGCGTCGCCGAGCTGGCCAAGCAGGTCGAGAGCCTTGGCTGCAAGGATCTAGTCATCGATGGGACGGCGGCCAATACTTCCAAGACCGTCGCCAACCTGGTCCAGTTCCGCAAGCTGGCCCTCAAGAAGCGTTTTCGGCCCTTTGGCTATCCAGCCCTGGCCTTTGCCACCGAAGAGGACCCGATGGCCCAAATTCTCCAAGGGGTTTCCTTCATCGCCAAGTATGCGGCCATCCTCGTGGTGGACGCCTATCGCAAGGAAGAGGTCCTGCCTCTGCTTACCTGGCGGGCCAACTTGTACAGCGACCCGCAAAAGCCGATTCAGGTTGAGTCCAAGGTCCATGAAGTCGGGGATGTGAATGCCGACTCGCCCGTCTATCTGACGACCAATTTCTCCCTCACCTACTATAGCGTGGAGAGTGAAGTTGAGGCGAGCAAGGTCCCTGGCTACATCCTGCCGGTGAATACCGATGGGACCTCAGTCCTGACAGCTTGGGCGGCGGGCAAGTACGAACCAGAGGACATCGCCAAGTTCATTAAGGAATGCGGGATCGAGGAGAAGGTGAATCATCGCAACATTATCATTCCAGGCCAGGTAGCGGTCATCAGCGGCCGCTTGCAGGAGGCCTCAGGCTGGAATGTCCTCGTTGGACCGCGGGAGGCGGCAGGCATCCCGGCCTTTGTCAAGGCCCATTTCTAGCAAAAAGTGGGGTTGACGATGGAGCTTTGTACTGTAACTATCATGCCCGATGGAGCACGGGCGCAAGTTCCCAGGGAGACATCCCTGTTTGACGCTTGCGCCCAGGCGGGCGTGGAAATTAAGGGAGCTTGCGGCGGCGGTGGGGTTTGTAATCAGTGTCTGGTCAAGGTCTCACCCCGCCGGGCGCTCAGGATCGAAGGCGCCGGAAGCCTCCGCCCGGAGCAGATCGAAGCGGGCTACGTCCTTGCCTGCAAGAGCCGGGTCATCGATGATGTGGTGGTGGAAGTTCCCTCTGCCAGCCGCGTCTTGGCCCACCGGGTCCTAATGGAGGATGAAGGCAACCTGAAGGCCTATCCCTTTGCGCCTATTCTGTCCGTCGGGGAGTGTCAGTTGACCCCTCCCAGCCTGCTGGATAATGCCAGCGACTGGGATCGGGTTAAGGCCCAGCTTGAGGGCGACGAGCCGAAGGCTTCCCTGGGGGTGATCCGGAACCTGCCAGGCGCCTTGCGGGAGGGAAACTGGCAGGTGAGCCTTTCGATGATTGACTGGGGAGATGGCCCCAAGGTCGTCCGGGTGGAGCCGGGCTCCACTAGGACCTTTGGCCTGGCCGTTGATGTCGGCACCACCACCATCGCCCTCTCTCTGGTCGAGGTGGAGACGGGAAAAATCCTGGCTACCCGGGGGAGTTACAACCGGCAGGGACGCTATGGGGATGATGTGATCAGCCGTATCATCCACTGCTCCCAGCCCGGGGGGCTGGAGGACCTGCAAAGAGCCGTCGTCGGGACCATCAACGCCTTGATCGATGAAGTGGTGGATGCAGCCGAAATCTCCCGGGAGTGGATCGATGGGGTGGTTGTCTCGGCCAATACGACCATGAGCCACCTGTTCGCGGGGATCGATCCTAGTTACATCCGTCTAGAACCTTACATTCCAGCCTTCACGGAGCTTGGTCCTTTCGAGGCCAAGGAGCTGGGACTCAAGGTCAACCCCCAGGCGGAGGTCTATCTCCTGCCCTCGGTCGCCAGCTATGTTGGCGGCGATGTGGTGGCCGGGGTGCTCGTCTCCCGCCTCCATCAAGGAGATGAACTGAGCCTGTTCGTTGATATTGGCACCAACGGCGAGATGGTCTTAGGCAGCCGCGACTTCCTCGTCGCCTGCGCCTGTTCAGCAGGGCCGGCCTTTGAAGGCAGCGGCATCACCTGCGGCATGCGGGCGATGGAGGGGGCTATCGAGAAAGTGGCCATCATCGATGGCGAGCCTCAGGTGCAAACTATAGGAGGCAAGCCGCCGGTTGGGATCTGCGGTTCGGGGCTCATCGACTGCTTGGCCAAACTACAAGACGGAGGGATCATCGATCGCACCGGTCATTTCGTCGGCGACTGGGAGCGGCTGCGGCCCTCCGCGGAAGGTCGGGAGTTCGTCCTGGTGCGGGCAGGTGAAGGGGGCTGCCAGGGGGACATTGTCATCACTGAGGGCGACATCAAGAATTTAATCAGGGCCAAGGGAGCCGTCTACGCGGGCATGCGCACCCTTCTCAAGGCCCTAGAACTCGATGTTGACGCCATCGATCGGGTGATTATCGCCGGGGGATTTGGCCAGTATCTAAACGTGGAAGACGCCATCAAGATAGGCTTGCTTCCCGACATCCCCCGGAGCAAGTATGAATTCCTGGGGAACACATCCTTGAAAGGAGCCCGGGCGGCCTTGCTCTCCCGGGAGGCGTTGGCGGAAGCCAGCCGAGTGGCTGCCTCCTTGACCTACATGGAGCTTTCAGCGGGGAATACCTTCATGGATGAGTTTATCTCGGCTTGTTTCCTGCCCCATACGGACTTGAGTCTGTTTCCATCTGTAATCGGAAAGGAAGTGTTGGCCCGTTGAAAAATTTGCGACTAGCGGTAGCGGGAAAGGGGGGCACGGGCAAGACAACCTTTGCCACCTTCATCGTTCGTTACTTGCTTGCTAAGGGCAAGACCCCTGTCTTGGCCGTGGATGCCGACCCGAATTCCAACCTGAGTGAAGCCTTGGGGATGCCCGTCCAGCAGACGATTTCCCAAGTGATGGAAATGACCAAGGAAGGCGACCTGCCGGCAGGGATGAGCAAGGCGGATTTCATCCGGTATCGGGTGGCTGCATCCTTAGTTGAAGGACGGGATGTTGACCTATTGGTGATGGGCAACCCCGAAGGACCGGGCTGCTATTGCTTCCCCAATGATGTTCTAAAGGGCGTTCTGGGACAGGTGGTGGCCAATTATCCCGCCGTGGTCATGGACAACGAGGCGGGTCTTGAGCACCTATCCCGCCGCATAGCCCAAGATATCGATGTGTTTTTCATCATGAGCGATGCGACGGCCAGGGGGATCCGCTCTGCAGGGCGGGCCAAGCACATCATTGACAGCCTGGCGACCAAAGTAGGGCGGACCTATCTAATTGTGACCAGGGTGCCTAATGAAGGGGCTCTGAGAGCCTTGGAACCGGAGATTGAGAAGACTGGCCTGGAGCTTATCGGTTGGATTCCCCAGGATGAGGTAATAGTCGAGTATGATGTGATGGGTAAACCCCTCCTTGAGGTTCCCGCTGACAGTGCGGCGTGGACGGCGGCCCTGGAAATCCTAGAGAAATCCAACATTTGAGGAGAGATGGCAATGGCGGTAGAGATACTGAAGGATCGCTACGGAAGCAAAGTGGGGACACTGACCATCGGCAACGGCCCAGCCGAGGGAGGGACGCGAACTAGCGTCATCACCGTTGGCGGTGAGGGCACCCTGCCCGCCTATCATTTTGAAGGAGAGCTGCCCCACCGGCCGGTGATCGCCATGGAAATCACCGATGTGGCGCCCGATTGGAACCCGACTCTGCTGGAGGCTTTGGGGGATGTGGGTTCGACGACGGCTTGGGCGAAAAGGTGCGTCGAAGAGTTTGGCGCTGATATGCTGTACCTCAGCCTCATCGGGGCCAATCCCGAAGGAGCCAATCGCCCCGTCAGCAGCTGCGTTGCCACGGTGAAGGAAGTGTTGGCGGAAGTTGGCGTGCCTTTGGCCATCGTTGGCTGCGGCGATGAGGAAAAGGATAATGAATTGATGCAGGCCGTTGCGGAGGCCACTGCGGGCGAGAACTTGCTCCTTGGGGTTGCAGAGCAGGAAAACTACAAGACCCTGACTGCCGCGTGCATCGTCCACGGCCATTCCATTATTGCCAAGTCGCCCATCGACATCAACATGTGCAAACAGCTAAACATCATGATTACGGAAATGAACCTGCCTCCCGAGCGCATTTGCATCGACCCGACCACCGCGGCTTTAGGTTATGGATTGGAATACAGCTATTCCATCATCGAACGGGCCCGCCTGGGCGCCCTCCAGGGGGATAAGATGCTGGCGATGCCCATGATCGCGACGGTAGGTCATGAGGCCTGGCGGAGCAAGGAGGCCAACGTCTCACCGGCGGAGTTCCCCGGATGGGGTCTGCAGGAAACGCGCGGCGTTCTTTGGGAAGCCGTTACCGCGGCAGCCTTGCTGCAGGCTGGGGCCCACATCCTGGTGGTGAGGCACCCGCAGTCGGCGGAGCTGCTTAGAAATCACATTGACCAGTTGATGGTCGCCAACGCGTATTAAGGAGGCGGGGAAAATGATTAAGATTGGTGAACGCATCAATGGCATGTTCCAAGACATAGGCGCGGCTATTCAAGCGCGGGACGCTAAGGTCGTTCAAGAATGGGCCGTTAAACAGGCCGAGGCCGGCGCCGATTATTTGGACGTGAACACAGGGCCGGCGGCTGCCGATCGGGTCAAAGCCATGGAGTGGCTAGTTGAAGTGATCCAGGATGTGACCGATGTTCCCCTATGCCTTGATTGTACCAACTATGATGCCATTGAAGCTGGGCTGAAGCTTTGCAAGAAGCCCGCCATCATCAACTCCACACCGGCAGAAATGTCCAAGATGGAGCGGGTGTTTGGCATGGCCAAGGATTATGGGGCAATGGTCATCGGCCTGGCCATGAATGAAGAGGGCATCCCCAAGGATGCCGACAGCCGGACGGCTCTAGCCATGGAGCTGGTCGCCTATGCTGATTCGGTAGGATTCCCGATGGAAGACCTGTTGATCGACCCCCTTATCCTGCCGGTCAATGTGGCTCAAGATCATGGCCCTGAGGTGTTGGAGACTATCCGGCAAGTGAAATTGCTCTCCAGCCCGCCACCGAAGACCAATTTGGGACTGAGCAATGTCTCGCAAAAAGCAAAGCACCGCTCTTTGATCGATCGCACTTATCTGGTCATGGCCCTCGCCTACGGCCTTGATGCCGCTATCATCAACGTCATGGACAAGGACTTGATGGATGCCCTCGCTACCGCCAGGATCCTGCTAAATCAAGATATCTACGCCGATTCTTACCTGAAGGCATAAGAGTCGGAGGGAGACGAGGCCTTGGGCAGTGTGCCCAAGGCCTCATTGCATCTCCGGCCCTCAGTTCAGAGAAGGATTTCCAGCCTGGAGGAAGAAATCTTGACCCAATGTCCCATTAGTACATTCCTTATTGGTCTCTAATTGGGTTGGCTTCATCGGGATTTGGGTCAGGGCTTGCCTGAGGCAATTGGCGTGTGCCGACTGATCAACAACTGCAGCGAGCATGCAGGGGGGGTGATGCCGCTGACAGTGACGGTTGCCCCGAGCGGGTTGAAGGCGAATTGCGCCGGAAAGGGTCCCTGACGGTGAACGATATTGCAGGACACGGAGGTGGAAGGGATGGCCATTGAGTGGACAAAAGACCTGGAGACAGGGGTCGCTTTGATCGATGAACAGCACAAGGAGCTCTTCGACCGGGTGAATAAGCTGCTGGCTGCCTCCAGTCAGGGCCGGGGCAAGGAGGAAGTGGGCAGCCTTTTAGGGTTCCTGGAGGAATATGTTGTCACCCACTTTGCCGATGAAGAAAAGCTCCAGCAAGAGTCGGGCTACCCCGAATTCGCCGCCCATAAGAGGCTCCATGACGGCTTCAAGAATGAGCTGGCCAAGCTGAAGGAGGAATTTGAAGCTGCGGGGCCCACTTTGCGTTTTGTGGTCCTGACGAACAAGATAGTGGTGGACTGGTTGATGAAGCATATTGCCCAGGTGGATAAGACCTTTGGAAAGTACTTGCGCAAAGCCTGAGGCATGTTCCCAGGAGGGGTAGTGATTGATTCGCAAGCGGCAGATATCCCTGTTCGAGATGCTCATGGGGTTGTCAAGGGCTGTAGACTTGATCAGCAAGGAAGTGGTGAATCATCAGGTTCGGGTTGGCTACATAGCTTTTTGCCTCGGGTTGGAGATGGGCCTCTCGCCGGAAGAGCAAGACACGTTGTTCCTGGCGGGGGCCCTTCATGATGTCGGCGCCTTGTCACTGCAGGAAAGGCTCGATTATCTTGAATTTGAGACCCAGGACCAGCTGCATGGAGAGCGGGCTTATCGTTTCCTGCGGACATTTCCTCCCCTGGCTCCAGCAGCCGAATACATTCGCTATCACCACACATCTTGGCGAAGGGTCAAGGAAGGGGCTGAAGTCCCCCTCGGCAGCCTTATCTTACACTTAGCCGATCGGATTGCCGTCTCCATCGATGAAGACGAACATATCCTGCAGCAAGTGCCGAGGATCAAAGCTAAGATCGCCGGCCAATCCGGGGGAATGTTCAAGCCGGAATTGGTCCAGGTTTTCGAACGGCTGGCGGCCCGGCAGCATTTCTGGTTGTATACAGTCTCCAACTCCTTGTATTGGAGCTTGGGCAAGCTACTCGGACCCTTAACCTTAGAGCTGGACATGGACGGTTTGCTAGGCATATCCCAGCTGTTCAGCCGCATTATTGACTTTCGCAGCCGCTTCACCGCAACCCACAGCCGGGGGGTGGCCGCTAGCGCTGAGGCATTGGCGATGCTGATGGGCTTTTCCGCTTGGGAATGCCAGTTGATCCGAGTGGCCGGGAACCTGCACGATCTAGGCAAGCTGGCGGTGCCCACCGAGATCCTGGAAAAGTCCGGGCAGTTGACCGATGCCGAATACAACTTGATCAAGGGGCACTCCTTTTACACCTACCACATCCTCGAAGCTATTGACGAGTTGGAAATCATCACGGCATGGGCGGCGTTCCACCATGAACGTCTCGATGGGAGCGGCTATCCGTTCCAGATAAGCGGCGATCAGCTGTCCCTGCCCGCCAGGATCGTGGCGGTGGCCGATGTGTTCACGGCGATCACGGAAGATCGCCCTTATCGTGTTGGTATGGATCCAGACCAAGCCCTGTCGGTGCTGCGGAAAATGGCCGCCGAAGGCGCGCTTGATAAGGGAGTGGTGGGAGTCTTGGCCGATAATTTAGGCGAGGTTAATTTGGTGCGCCTCAGGGTCCAGGAGGATGCTCATCGGGAGTACGAAGAATTCCAGCTGTAGGATCGGTCCCTAGGGCCAATTGCGCCCCCTTATCGACGTCGGAGCATGTTGATGGGCTTTGAACTTGTCCGGGGGATGTGGTAAGGTAGGGGCCGGGAATCGTGCAGAATTAAAGAGGGGTGTGTTTCCCTTGCGGGTTATTGTCATCGGCGCCGGGGAAGTCGGCTTTTACATCGCCGGGCGGCTGAGCGAAGAAGGAAAAGATGTGGTGGTGATCGACCGCAATGAGAGGGCTCTGCAGCGGGTGGCCGACGCGCTCGATGTAATGACTCTCCTCGGCAATGGCGGGAGCGCCCGCGTCTTGGAGCAGGCGGGCATCAGACAAGCAGCCATGCTGATCGCCGTCACCCAAAGCGATGAGTCCAATGTGATCGCCTGCATGCTGGGCAAGAAGTTCGGCGTCGCCAGGACGGTAGCCCGGGTGCGGGGCGATGATTTTGGCGGCCGGGATCATCTCCTGTCCAATGAGGAGTTGGGGATCGATTTGACCATTAACCCGGAGCGGGTGGCTGCCAGGGAGATCATCAAGCTCCTTAAGACCCCGGCCGCAACGGAAGTCGACTATTTTGCCGACAACAAGGTGGAGATGCTGGGCTTTCGCGTCCATCATGAGGCGGAGGTCGTCGGCAGGAAGGTGCGGGAACTGCCCTTGTCCCGGGACTGCTTGATCGTTGCCATCGCCCGTAATGGCGACGTGATCATTCCCCGCGGCGATGATGTGATAATGGCCAACGACACCATTTTTGTGTTGGGCAAAACGGGGAGCCTCGGCGGCATTGGCTGGTGGGTCGGCCAACAGGAAGAGCGCATCCGCAGTGTAGCCATCGTTGGCGGCGGCCGGATTAGCTTCCAAGTGGCCGCGATGCTGCAGGATTACGCAAGGTTCGGCATCCATGCCACCCTCATCGAAGAGGATGAAGGGCGCTGCCTTGAGCTGGCAGAGGCACTGGACAATGTCCTTGTCATCCATGGCAACGGCACCGACCTGGGGCTCCTCAAGCAGGAGGGGATCGGGTCTATGGATGCCTTCATCGCGGCCACCAAGAACGATGAGGTTAACATCCTAGCCGGAGTGTTGGGCAAGCACCTGGGCGTTAAGAAGAGCATCGTCATGGTCAACCGACCCGACTATGATCCGGTGGTCGAGGCCCTAGGGATCGATGCCGCCATCCACCCTCGGCTGTTGACGGCCAACACTATCTTGAAGCTTGTCCGCAAGGGAAACGTGGTCTCAACGGCAATCCTTAAAGAGGGCAAAGCCGAAGTCATTGAATTTGAGGCCCTGCCCCAATCGCCGATCGTCAATCGCAGGCTGCAAGATGTATCTTTTCCCCGGGGGACCATCGTGGGTGCGATCGTGCGGGGCAATCAGATCATCATCCCCCGCGGTCAAGATGCGATCCTGCCGGGGGACCGGGCCATCGTTTTCACCCTGCCCGATGCGGTTGCCAATGTTGAAAGACATTTCGATGCAGCCCGTTAGGAGGCCTGGCGATGAATCTACAGGCGGTGAGCAATTTACTCGGCAGGCTGCTGGTACTAGTCGGCCTGTCGATGCTTTTGCCTTTGCTTTGTGCGTTGCACTACCAAGGACCCGACGTTAAGGCTTTTGTCCTCTCGATTATCGTCACTGTGGGGGCAGGCTTTCTCCTTTGCTTTTGGACAAAGTCGGGGGAGATCGGTCACCGCGAAGGTTTCCTCGTTGCGGCTTTGGGTTGGGCCCTGGCGGCGGCCTTCGGCTCGCTTCCCTTCCTCCTGGCGGGCTGTTGCCCAAGTCTTGCTGATGCCTACTTTGAGACCATGTCTGGCTTCACCACCACAGGGGCCACTATTCTGACGGACATCGAGTCTGTGCCCCGGGGGATTCTCTTCTGGCGGAGCGTGACCCAGTGGTTGGGAGGCATGGGGATCGTCGTCTTGTTCGTGGCGGTCTTTCCAAAGCTAGGCGGAGGGGGCTACCAGCTTTTTCGGGCGGAAGTCCCAGGTCTTTCCGCCGATCGCCTGCTTCCCCGGATCACCGAAACGGCCAAGGCCCTGTGGGCCATTTATTTCAGTTTGACCTTAGTCTTGATGGTGCTCTTGATGCTGGGGGGGATGGACCTTTTTGACGCCCTCAACCACAGTTTCACCACCATGGCGACGGGGGGCTACTCAACTAGGAACGCCAGCATTGGGAGTTTTAACAGTCCCTACATCGAGGGCGTTGTGGCCGTCTTCATCTTGATCTCGGCTACTAATTTTGCCCTCTTGTACCGTGCCCTGCGGGGCGATGGGGGGACCCTGCTCCAAGATGCAGAGTTTCGCTTCTATGGGGGGATGCTCTTGGGTGCAGCGGTCTTGGTCACCTTGAGCAACCGATTCGCCTATGGCAGTATGCTAAGCTCCCTCAGGTATTCTGTTTTTCAGGTGGCCGCCATCACGACCGGGACCGGCTTTACGTCGGCAGACTATGAGCTTTGGCCCGCCCTTAGTAAATCGATCCTGTTGGTCTTGATGTTCATGGGCGGGTGCGGTGGTTCAACCACCGGAGGCATCAAGCAGATAAGGATCTTGATGTGTTTGAAATATGCTTACCGGGAGCTTTACCGGCTTATCCACCCCCGGGCGGTGCTCCCTTTGCGCTTAGGGGGCAGGGTGGTACCCGAGCAGACGGCATCAGGAGTAATGGGGTTTTGTGTGTTTTATCTTGTTCTCTTTGTCATCGGCACCCTGACCTTGACGGCTTTCGGGTTGGATATGGAAAGCTCCATGGGGGCTGCCGCCGCAACCTTAGGCAACGTGGGGCCGGGCATGGGTTTGGTGGGGCCGACGGACAACTACGGGTTCCTGCCAGGGCCGGCCAAACTTTTTCTCAGCCTGCTGATGCTCTTCGGGCGCCTGGAGATATTCACGGTGCTAGTGCTATTTACCCGTGAGTTTCACTGGGCCGGCTGACCAGAACTTTTGCCCAAGAGAGGCTAGTTGTGTTATAATCTCGTTGGCAGTACATAGGGGAGAGGTGATGTTCCTTGGCTAAGACTTATAAACACGTGATTACATTGAGCGGTCGTGGTCTTCAGCCCGCTCCGGGGCAAGGCTGCGGCGAGTGTCAGACTTCTTGTCAGTCGGCTTGCAAGACTTCCTGCACCGTTGGCAATCTGACCTGCATGAATGACGACGAGCAGCGGTGAGTTCCTTGGCAGGTACTAAGCTCCATCTCTATGAGATGAACGGCGCCAAGATCGCGGTGGATGCCGCCGGAGGTGCCGTTCACCTGTTAGATGACGTAACCTGGGCCATCCTGCAAGAGGGCCTTTTGGGAGCCAGGGCGGAGGCTGTGGCAGCCTTGCCGGCCTTTCCGCGCCATTTAGTCGAAGAAGCCTGGGATGAGTTGAATCAGCTCAGACAGGAAGGGCTCTTGTTCGGCGATGAACCCTGGCGGTCCTGGACGGTCCCCGAGGATGTCCCGGTCAAGGCTCTGTGTCTCAATGTGGCCCAAAGCTGCAACATGGCCTGCGAGTATTGTTTCGCTTCTTCCTATACCCAGGAGAAGGACTTGATGCCCCTCGAAGTGGCGTTGAAGGCCGTCGATTGGCTGGTCGCCCATTCTGGCCGTCGTCGCCATTTGGAGATCGACTTTTTTGGCGGCGAGCCCCTTCTTAACTGGAGCATCATCCCGGCGGTAGTGGAACATGCCCGCAAGTACGAAGACAAAGTATTTGCATTTACTTTGACCACTAACGGGCTGCTCTTGACCGAAGACAAAATTGATTTCCTGAATAGGGAGAACATCCAGGTGGTCATGAGCCTCGACGGCCGGCAGCACATCCATGATGCCATGCGTCCGCCGGCGGGAGGGAGCTACTCCACCTACAACAGGGTCGTTCCCCGCTTCCTCCAACTGGCGAGCTCCCGGAACCACCGGAATTACTACATCCGGGGCACCTACACCAATGCCAATTTGGATTTCACCGCAGATGTCCGGCACCTAGTGGAGCTCGGCTTCCGGGAGATTTCGTTGGAGCCGGTCGTCTCCCTCGATGGCCCTTTTGCCTTGGGCGATGAGCATGTGCCCATAATTCTGCAGGAGTATGAGCGGCTGGCCGAGTTTTATTTGGCCAAGCGACGGGAGGGAGCGCCCTTCAACTTTTTCCATTTTCAAGTGGACCTGTTCAAGGGGCCTTGCCTTCACAAGCGGCTGACCGGCTGTGGCGCAGGTTATGAGTATCTGGCCGTCACTCCCCAAGGGGAGATCTACCCGTGCCATCAGTTTGTGGGGCGAGATGGCTTCTTGATGGGCCATGTGGAGGAGGGCGGGCTTGACCCGTCCATCACCCGGCTTTTCCGGGAGGCGCATCTATTCAACAAAGAAGGCTGCCCTGACTGCTGGGCCCGGTATTTTTGCGGCGGCGGCTGCCATGCCAACGCCCACCTGTTCAACGGCGACATCCACAGGCCCCATGAAGGAACCTGCCTGTTGCACAAGAAGCGCCTGGAGTGCAGCTTCTACATTCAAAGCCAACTACGGCTGGACTCCCGAGGGAATGACGCTGAATAGGCGGGCGAACTTTGAGGTTGGAGGCAAATAACAAGGCTCCTGGACTTGCCAGGAGCCTTGCGTTTTAGTAATCCATGTCCGGCATCGGAGGCGCAGCCTTTTCCTTCTTGGGTATTTCGGAAATCAAAGCCTCGGTGGTCAACACCATGCCGGCGATGCTGGCTGCGTTCTGCAGGGCCGTCCTGGTCACCTTCACCGGGTCGACGACGCCGGCCTTGACCATGTCCTCGAACTGCTCGGTCATGGCGTTGAATCCGACGCCCCTGTCGGCCTCCCGAACCCGCTCCACGATGACGGAGCCTTCCAGCCCTGCGTTGCTGGCGATTTGCCGCAGCGGCTCATCAAGGGCTCGGCGGACGATATTGACGCCTACCAAGATGTCGCCGTCGGCCTCGACCTTGTCTAGGACTGATGCGACTTGGACTAGGGATGAACCGCCGCCGGGGATGATTCCCTCTTCGATGGCGGCCCGGGTGGCGTTGACAGCATCTTCGATGCGGTGCTTCTTCTCCTTCAGCTCGGTTTCCGTTGCCGCACCTACGTTGATGACCGCAACTCCGCCGGCCAGTTTGGCCAGCCGCTCCTGGAGCTTCTCCCGGTCGTAATCAGAATCGGTCTCTTCGATTTGACGCTTAATCTGCTCGATGCGGCCCTGAACCGCCTTGCTGTCGCCCCGGCCCTCGATGATGGTCGTCTTCTCTTTGTTGATTTGGACCCGCCGAGCCTGGCCCAGCATGCTAAGATCCACGTTCTCCAGCTTGGTGCCCATATCTTCGGAGATGAACTGGCCGCCGGTCAGGATGGCGATGTCTTCCATCATGGCCTTGCGCCGGTCGCCAAATCCAGGGGCCTTGACCGCCGCAACGGACAGGGTGCCCTTGAGCTTGTTGACCACCAGGGTGGCCAAGGCTTCGCCCTCCACATCTTCGGCGATGATCAGGAGCGGCCGCCCTGCCTGAACGACCTTCTCCAAGACGGGGAGCAGGTCGTGGATGCTGGAGATCTTCTTCTCGTGGATGAGGATGAGGGGATCCTCGAGAACCACTTCCATGGCCTCGGCATTAGTGACGAAGTAGGCGGAAATGTAGCCTCGGTCGAATTCCATGCCTTCGACCACTTCCACGGTGGTGCTGGTGCCCTTGGATTCCTCAACGGTGATGACACCGTCTTTGCCGACCTTCTCCATGGCTTCGGCCACTAGATCGCCGATCTCCCGGTCGTTGCCAGCAATGGCGGCTACGTGGGCGATGTCTTCCTTGCCGTCGACGGGGATGGCGATTGATTTCAACTCGTTGACCACCACTTCAACTGCCCGATCGATGCCCCTCTTCAGGAGCATGGGGTTGGCGCCGGCAGCTACGTTCTTGAGTCCCTCAAGCACAATTGCCTGAGCGAGGACCGTGGCCGTAGTTGTGCCGTCCCCAGCCGCATCGTTGGTCTTCGATGCTACTTCTTTGCACAGCTGGGCGCCCATGTTTTCGTAAGGATCGGCCAGCTCAATTTCCTTGGCGACGGTGACTCCGTCCTTGGTGATGGTCGGCGACCCGTACTTTTTCTCCAACACCACGTTGCGGCCCTTGGGGCCCAAGGTGACTTTGACCGCATTGGCGACGGAAGTTACGCCGCGCTCTAATGCCCGCCTTGCCTCCACATCAAAGATGAGTTGTTTGGCTGCCAATGTCTATACCCCCTCTGCCATCTATTTTTCCAGTACGGCCAAGATGTCGCTCTCGCGCAGGATTAAGTACTCTTCACCCTCTACTTTGACTTCGGTGCCGCCGTACTTGGCGAAAATGACCATGTCGCCCTTCTTGACGTCTACGGGGACGCGCTCTCCGTTGTCTAGGACCCGCCCTGGACCAACGGCGATGACTTCTCCTTGCTGGGGCTTCTCTTTTGCTGTGTCCGGCAGGACTATCCCGCCTCTTGTGCGCTCTTCTTCTTCCACTACCTTGACTACTACCCGGTCAGCCAATGGCTTTAGCATTCTGTTCCCTCCCTTTGGAAACGATACCAGCCTAGTTGTTAGCACTCGCGGCTGGTGAGTGCTACCACTACCAACTAATATAATCATTTTCAGTTGGTTGTCAAGGCCATTCCTTCGTAGTATTGGTTAGTGCGCGGGGATGCGATTCGTTGTGGAAAAGGATTAAAAGCCCACTTATGGGGGAAAATAGAATATGCGCTATCAACGGAGGGAAAATCTAGGGGCTGGCCTGGCCTTGGCTTGGGATGAGAAGCTAAACCGGTCGGTGCTGCTCCAATCAGGGATGGGGGACTTAGCGTTGCGAGGGGCGGCGCTGGCTGGGGTCCATCATCGCCACATCCTGAGGGTCCTGGACTACATGCCAGGTGCGGGCCGGGACCACATCGTCTTTGAAGCGCCTCGAGGAGCGTCCCTGGCCCAGGCAGCGCCATCGGCAGCTGCTCGGCAGAAGATGGGCTGGGCCATCCAGACATGCCATGCCCTAGAATGCCTCGCACGGCGAGGTCTGGGTCCGGACAGCCTCGAGCTTAGCCTGGTATTCCTGGATGACCACGGACAGATTAAGCTGCTGCCAGGCAAGATGAGCCCCGGGGATGTACTCCCGGCCTTCGGCCATTTCTTAGCCGAACTTTTTTCAGCCGGGGGAAAGCGGGTTCCGGTGCGGATCGCCAGGATCATCCATGGCTGCCGTGGGGGTCGGTTGACCATGGGGCAGGTCCAGGGCCTTTTGCATGATGCGGCGCGCCCGCGAGGAGCGGAGCCGGCCCGGCTCATCCACGGGGTGGGCGTTGGCCTGATTGGGTGTTTGCCCCCTGAGGGGGGCTGGGTCTTGCCGGCTGCGGGAGGCGTGCTGGCTTTCCTTGATCTTAGGGTGGGCCTGGGACTGGTGCTGCCCTGGGGAGTTTGGACCATCGCCAAAGTCGACCCGGCGGGGGGAATTTGCCTTGCCGTTCCTTTGCTGTTTGCTTTTCCCTACGTTATTGGCAAGGGGTCCAAGTTGACCCTGCTCCTTTGTCTGAGCCCTGTTTTGTGCCGGTTGGGTCTCGGCTATAGCTCGGGCTGGCTTGCCGGCTGGCTTTGGGGACCTATCCCGGGAGCTTTGGTGGGGGCGGGCGGCTGCTGGCTCCATCTGATCCTAAGCCGTGTGGAGCAGACCACCCTTCCGGCTTTGCTCCTGGAGATGATCGGATGGTGGCGGCAGATCCTAGCCGCATCCTTGGCCCCCGGGGCCGTCGGTCTTGTCAGGGGCCGGCGGTGGGGAATAGTACTCCTCTTGGGACTAACGACGTTGCTTACCCTATGCCGCCCTGGCCTGTGGGATCCTCTGCAGCTTCCCGGTTTATGGCTGCTTTTGCTCCTCTGGCAGAGGAAAGGCCGACAGATATTCCTTGATTTCTCCAAGTAGCATAGCATAGTCCAGGTCTCCTCGGACCTTTTGGAAGTAGCGCTCCACCAACCAGGGCTGATGCTGGAGACAGTAGAGGGTCAGAGAAGGCATGAAATAAAAGACTTTAGCCATTTTCCCAGCTATCTCCAGCTCGCTCCCGATCTTGGTTTGAACTTCCCGAGCGTATTCAGTGAAGAAAAAGTCCTCGGTCCTTAGGGCCCTAACGGCATGCTCTGCAGCCAGACGGCCGCTAGCCAGGGCATAGGCTATCCCTTCACCGGTGAAGGGATCGGCCAGGCCCGCCGCATCCCCGGCAAGGATGATCCGATAGGTGCTGACGGGGCCTTTTCTGCCTCCCAAGGGAATAGGATGGCCTCGCCAGGGAGCATCCTGTGACAAGGGGAGGCCTAGCCTCGTGAGAAACTTGGCGAGATAAGGGCGCGGATCGGGCGGCCGGCTATGGAGGAGGGCAACGCCGAAGGAGGCATGCTCTCCTTTGCCGAAGGCCCAGCTGTAGCCTTTCGGCGGCTCGCCGTAGTGGATGATGATCCTCCCGGCAAACTCCTTTTGCAGCCTAGGCGACAGGTCAAGCTCCACCTCTAGACCGAGTCCGCAGACGGTTGGGCCTAATCCTTGGCTGCGGGCGACGACGCTGTTGGCTCCATCGGCGCCGATGACCACCTGGCCGCGGTAGGAGCCGCCGGAGGAGTGGACGATAGCCCCATCAAGGTCGGTCTCCACGGCCGTGACCCGTTCTCCTTCTCTGATGATCGCTCCTGCCTGCCGGGCCTCTTGCTGGAGGAAGCTGTCGAATTGTTCCCGGTCAATGAGGTGGGCGATGGGCTCGGAGAACCGGAAGGAATTAACCTGCCCGCCGGGCAAACAGTGGATGTCGACTCGGACTGTTGCTTGTCGCACTAGCTCTTCATATCCTGAAGGGAGCAGGCTGATGGCGCTGCCGGATAAGGCGCCGGCACAAGTCTTGCGACGGGGGAAGATGGCTTTTTCCAAACCTAACACGCGGATTCCGGCCTTGGCCAAACATGTTAGGGCCATGGAGCCTGCCGGCCCGGTGCCGATGACAATGCAATCGTAGCTGGTCATGGGTATCACCTCGACACTCTAGTCTTGCCTGCCCCCATGACTATCATATCCAAAACTTCTGCAAGCCCGTGAGGTTTTCCTGTGTAATTTCGCACTGGTGAAAGGACTATAGGATGCAATGAAGAAAAGATATCAGTTGTGGCATCCTATAAGGGGAGGGGAGGACCAAGTGCAGATAAGGGTGAAATTGTTTGGCATGATGCGGGATCGTTTTGGCGATCGCTCAGAACTCGTGCTGGAGCTGCAGCCTGGAGCTACCCTCATGGACGCCCGGCGGGAATTAGGTATTGAAGAGGAGGGCTATTTGGTCACAATTGTCAACGGACGCTACGTACCCATGGAGCACGAACTGAAAGATGGAGATGAGATCGCACTATTCCCACCGGTGAGCGGGGGATGGGCGGCCAAGAAGGAGTGAATTTGGGTTGTTAGCAAGGTTCAAGTTGGCAGAGAACAATACGGATGTTAAGACGGAAGTGATCGCGGGGATTACCACCTTCATGACTATGGCCTATATCATCTTTGTTAACCCGGACATCCTCGCGGCTGCAGGGATGGACCAAGGCGCGGTGACGACGGCCACCATCCTATCGGCGGGGATCACCACGCTGTTGATGGGCTTAGTCGCCAATTATCCTTTTGCCCTGGCCAGCGGCATGGGACTTAACGCTTTCTTCGCCTTCGTTGTTGCCGCTCAAGCTGGCTGGCAGGCGGCTTTGGGTGCTGTCTTCCTCTCCGGTATCGTCTTCCTCATTCTCGCTTGGACTGGCATCGTGGAACTAATGGATGAAGCCGTGCCTGCTACCCTGAAAAGGGCAGTCTCCGTGGGTATTGGCCTGTTTATTACCCTGATCGGGTTGACGAGCGCCGGCATCATCGTCGCCAACCCGGCGACAGTAGTCGGCCTCGGGGATCTGGCCAGTCCCGGTCCCGCCCTTGCCTTGATCGGCCTTGCCGTGATCAGCATTCTGATGGCTAAAGGCGTTCGGGGGGCCATGCTCATCGGCATTTTGATCACTACCATCATCGGCATCCCCATGGGCGTGACGAAGTATCAGGGAATTGTCGGCATGCCAGCTTCCTTGGCGCCCATCATGTTTAAACTCGACATTCGAGGAGCTCTGGAGCTGGGCTTTATCACCATCTTCGCCTTCCTATTCGTTGACGTCTTCGACACCATGGGCACCCTGATGGGCACCGCCGCCAGGGCCAAGTTCCTCGATGAACAGGGCCGTTTGCCTCGGATCAAAGAGGCGATGCTCGTCGATGCCATTGGCACCATGGGCGGAGCGGTGCTCGGGACGAGCACGGTCACAACCTATGTGGAAAGCAGCGCGGGGATCGCCGAGGGAGGACGGACAGGCCTCAGTGCAGTCACCGTCGGAATCTTGTTCTTCCTGTCCCTGTTCTTCGCCCCGCTGGCGCTGACGGTCCCCAGCCAAGCCACCGCACCGGCCCTAGTCATCGTTGGCGTCTTAATGATGTCGGCCATTTCGGGTGTTGATTTCAACGATTTCACCGAAGCTCTCCCGGCCTTCATCACCATTGCGCTAATGCCTTTCAGTTACAGCATTGCCGATGGGATAGCGGGCGGCTTTATCGCCTATCCCTTGGTGAAGCTGGCTGCGGGACGGAGCAATGAAGTCCATCCCTTTGTCTATGTGCTAGCCGTCATTTCCCTCATCCACTTCCTGTAAAGACGGAGGCGCATGCCATAATTAGGCTGGCATAAGGAATCTTTCTCTGGGCAAGGGTAAGGTCGAAACCGATCCAGAGGGGGTTCTTTGATGCAGGATGTGTTCATTGACGGCCGGATCGCGGTCAAGCCTATGCCCGTTTATCAAGGGCGGCGGGCCACAGTGAAGTATAAAGGGTTGCTGGCCCAGTCTGGAGCCCAGAAAGTCTACATGCACGTCGGTTATGGGCAGGACTGGAAAGACAGCACCGATATTCCCATGTCCTATGTGGGCGGTCAGTGCTGGCAGACAGACATAACCATCGACGGAACGGAGCGGTTGAACTTCTGCTTTCGGGATAACGGAGGCAATTGGGACAACAATTGGGGAATGAATTGGGCCGTTGAGATTCAGTAGCTTGGTGCAGCGGGGGAGAAGCCCCCGCTTTTTTCTTGCCATGAACAAACAAGAGGGGTGCAGGGATTTTCCAGCACCGGGGTGAAGTGTTTTTGCGGGGGGAATGGTCATGAAGGTCGACCCTGCCGCCTATGGTGTTGGATACATCGTCGGCCATCAGGAAGAAGGGGAATTGACCCTGAGGCTGAGGGATGGCGCTTGTTTGGCTCTAATCGATCTGGCCAAGGAGGACAGCAGGACCGGCGCGGCTTTGGTGGGCAACTTTGATGACCAAGGTCGCCTGATAATGGTCCGGGGAGTGATCCCCCTGCCAGGGGAGAAGTCCGCCTTGCCGGGCTGGCGAGAGTGGCGGTTGGCCGATGCGGAAAGGCAGCGCCGGTTTCCCGACGGTCAGTTAGTGGGGCTTTTTCTGGCCCCTCGCGAAAGGGCAGCCAACCTGAGCAAATTGTCCACCTGGGAAAACTGGCCGCCCGGGGGGATGGTGTACGGATGGGGGCTGACAAGACCCGGCGAACCTTTGTCCTTCGGACTTGTCCGCGGGGGAGAGCTAGTGCCGTTATCGGGCTATGAAGTCTATGGAGTGCGCAAATCCCGGGTCAAGGAGGCAGCCTTCTTAGCCGCCGGGATCGAGGAAAAGCGGCTGACCCCCTTGATCATCATTAGCATTCTCCTCCTGTGCGGGGGGATGTTGCTTGGTCATTACCTGGTCAGACGGGGGCAGGTTCCGGTCCAAAGTCAGCCCGTCCAGGATGTGGAAATGGAGATCATTCCCCTCGATATGCCCGAGGCAGGCGAGCTGCCCATAGGTCCCATTCCCTGGACGCCAGAGGATGAACCGGCAACATATTACGAAGTGCGGCCCGGGGACAACTTGTGGAGAAT
>LSQX01221421.1_pt1 | contig 29359 bp, 18 predicted proteins | sample 654561 | NCBI WGS metagenome assembly LSQX01 (sample SAMN04489861, study PRJNA283612) | anaerobic digester metagenome | isolation source: 4 biogas reactors fed with cattle manure at either 37C or 55C with and... | place: Denmark: Kongens Lyngby | collected 2014 | reverse complement strand
TCAGCCTCTGTGGGATGGTAGTGAATTTTTATATTTATTTCCATATCATGCTGCTCCGTGGCAAATAACATTGTTTTCATCCATGTTGATGAATGATTCAGGTTACAGCGGGAGGCCGCCAGGCAAAATCATTTCCATGAGGGCGACCAAGGCGAGCAGAGAGCAAAGCCACATGCTGGGGCGTACATCGCGGATGCGTCCGGTCATAACCTTGAGCAGGGTCCAACTGAGAAAGCCGGCGGCGATTCCGACGCTGATGGTATAGGTCAGCGGCATCAGGATGATGGTGAGCACGGCGGGGATCAGTTCATCGAGGCGGCTGAAATCCAGATGGCGGATGGAGCGAAACATGTACACGCCGGCGATGACCAAAACCGGCGCGGTGGCGAAGACCGGCACCATGGAAATCAGCGGGGCAAACCACAGCGCGATGATAAAACAGCCGGCCGTCACGACCGAGGCCAGACCCGTGCGCGCGCCCGCCGAAATGCCGGCGGCTGATTCGACATAGGTGGTGACCGAAGGCACTCCCAAAACGGCTCCCAGCACCGTGGCGCTGGCATCCACGCGCAAGGCCCGGTCCAGTTTGTTCATGGTCGCATCGTTGTCGAGGATGCCACTGCTCCTGCCGCAAGCAATCATCGTGCCGATGCTGTCGAACATGTCCACGAACATCAGCGCAAAGATCGGTCCGATCAGCGCTGGCGTCAGCGCGCCCCGGACATCCAATTGGCCAACAATCTCTCCGATTCCCGGGGGAACGGAGACAATGCCCTGCGGCAGGGGCACCTGGCCGACGATCATTCCCAACAGGGTCGTCAGGGCCATGCCGATCAACAGGCCGCCAGTGACATTCCGGCTGGCCAACATGCCGCAGATCAGGATGCCGGCCACGCCCAGCGCCATGGGAACTGACCAGGGGCCGATGGCCACCAGGGTGGAGGGGTGCGCCACCACCACGCCAAGATTTTTGAGGCCAATAAACATGACGAACAGCCCGATACCGGCGGCGGTGGCCAGTTGCAGGGACTCGGGAATGCCCGCCGCGATCAGTCGGCGAATGCCCAGGATGCCCAGCAACAGGAACAGGCACCCCGAAATGAACACCGCGCCGAGGGCCACCGGCCAGGCGATTCCGGAGCCGATGCACAACGAATAGGCAAAGTAGGCGCCCAGGCCCATCCCCGGCGCCATCGCAAAGGGGACGCGGCCATAGAGCGCCACCACCAGCGTGCCATAGATTGTCGCAAGGATCGTGGCCGTGATCAAAGCGCCCTTGGGCATGCCAATGGCCGGGTCCGAAAGCATGGCGGGAATGACGAAGATGACGTAGGCCATCGTCAAAAACGTGGTCACTCCGCCAATGATTTCCTTGCGGACCGAGGTGCCGGCTTCGGCCAGCCTAAAGAATCTTGCGAGGACATTCATGCGAGGGTCTCCTTCCGGTTCGATCCACAGGATAGCACTCCGCGGAGATGAAAAGGGAAAAAAGGCGGTCCCCACGCCGGGGGGCGGCCGTCGCGGCTCGAGGCCGGAGCCCTCCGCCCGACGGTGGATCAAAAAACAAGCGGCAACCCTCAAGCTGCCGCCGTTCCCTGCGCCGGTCTTCGGCGCGGAATCTGAACTCAGACGTTTTTTTCGCGATAGAAAATCCGTCCGCGGGTCAGATCGTGGGGACTCATTTCCACCTTCACCTGGTCTCCCGGAACGATTTTGATGAAGTGCTTCCGGATTTTGCCGGAAATATGACACAGGATCTCATGCCCGTTGGGCAGGCGAACCCTGAACATGGTCGAGGGCAACACCTTCACCACCATGCCGGTCAGGGTCAGGACGCCATCCTTCTCTTTGGTTTCTTTTTCTTTGTCTCGGTTGTTTTTCGCCATAAATCTTCCACAATCCTCTCAAATCGCGGGCATACTAGCCATGGACACACCTTCGATGCAACTGTTATTCCATGATATTTTCAGTTTGCCAAGATTCAGTAATGGGCATATGCTCATAAGAAAGTTGGCCAGTCTCCGGTCGGCGACCGGCCGGCGCCGCAACTCAGCAAAGGAATATATTATGAAAGTCGCCATCACCTCAACCTCCCAACAACTGGCCGATCCCATGGACATGCATTTCGGCCGGGCCAGGTTTTTTCTTTTGGTGGACACCGAAACCGGCCGCTTCACCGCGCACGACAACACCCCCAACCTGCAGGCCCGCCAGGGCGCGGGGATCCAGTCGGCGCAGGTTGTGGCCCGGCTCGGCGCGCAAACCGTCATCACTGGCAGCGTGGGCCCCAAGGCCTTCCGCGCGCTGCAGGAAGCCGGTGTGCAAATCGCGCTCATCGCCGAAGCCTGCACCGGTGAAGAGGCCCTGCGCCGCTTCCAGGAGGGCAAACTGCCCGTCCTCGACGCGCCCAATTCCGAGGGGCACTGGGTCTAACCGCCCCCCATGAGCGCCAAGCTCCCAACCATTGCCATCGCCAGCGGCAAGGGCGGCACCGGCAAAACCACCGTGGCCGTCCATCTGGCCGCCCTGCTGGTTGAGCGCGGCCTGCCCGTCCATTATCTGGACTGCGATGTCGAAGAGCCCAACGGCCACCTGTTTCTCAAACCCGTACTCGACACCGCCCAACCCGCCACCCTCCTCAATCCGGTCATTGACGAGGAGCGTTGCACGTCCTGCGGACGTTGCGCGGAGGTCTGCGAGTTCAAGGCCATCGCCATGCTCAAAAAGCCGTTGCTGTTCGCCGAGTTGTGCCACGGATGCGGCGCCTGCGCGCTGGTCTGCCCGGTCGCCGCCATCCGCGAGGAACCGCGCGAGATCGGCGCCATCGAATCCGGTCATGCCGGCCCCATCCGGTTCATCCATGCCCGCCTCAACGTGGGCGAACCGATGGCTCCTCCCCTGATCCGCCAGCTCAAGGCCCGGCGTGACCCCGCGGCCATCGCCCTGCTCGATGCCCCCCCGGGGGTTTCCTGCCCGGCCGTCACCACCGCCCGCGACACCGACGCCGTAGTGCTGGTGGCCGACCCCACCCCCTTCGGCCTGCACGACCTGACCCTGGCCGTCGAGGCGCTGCGCCCCATGGGCATGCCGCTGGGCGTGGTGGTGAACCGGGCCGTGCCCGATGACGACCGTGTGCAAACCTACTGCCGCGAACAGGCCATCCCCATCCTCGCAGAACTCCCCGACGACCGCCGTGTCGCCGAAACCTATGCCCGCGGCCGCCTCCTCTTTGACGACCTGCCCGAATGGCGCGGCCGCATCGCCCGCCTCTGGGACAACCTGCTCACCCTGCCCGGTCTGGAGGTGTCCCCGTGAAAGAACTGGTCATCATCAGCGGCAAGGGCGGCACCGGCAAAACCAGCCTGACGGCGTCCTTTGCCGCCCTGGCCGGCAACATGGTCCTGGCCGACTGCGACGTGGATGCCGCCGACCTGCACCTGCTGCTTGCACCCGACATCCAATACCGCGCCGACTTCATCAGCGGATGCGAAGCGATCATCCGCGAAGCCGACTGCCGGGGCTGCGGCCGCTGCGCGGAGCTATGCCGCTTCGACGCCATCGCTTCCGTCCGGCGGGCCTCCAACGGCGTGCGGGTCCATCGCGTGGACCCCATCGCCTGCGAGGGCTGCGGCGTCTGCGTCTGGAACTGCCCCCATCAGGCCATCGATTTCCCCGATTGCCACTGCGGCGAGTGGTTCATTTCGGCCACCCGGCACGGCCCCATGGTGCACGCGCGCCTCGCCCCCGGCAGCGACAACTCCGGCAAGCTGGTTTCGCTCGTGCGCGAAGAAGCCCGCAAGCTGGCCAAACAGCAGAACCGCGAATGGGTGCTGGTGGATGGCCCGCCCGGCACCGGCTGCCCCGTCATCGCGGCCGTCACCGGCGCCGCCCGGGTCCTCGTGGTGACCGAACCCACGGTGGCTGGCGCGCACGATCTGGCCCGCATCCTGCAACTGGCCAACCACTTCAAGATTCCCGCCACGGTATGCGTCAACAAATGGGACCTGCATCCCGACATGACCGAACAGATGGAGGCCGCCGCGCGGGAGGCTGGCGCAACACCCATCGGCCGGGTGCGCTATGATTCCGCCATCACCGCCGCCCAGCGCCGGGGCCTGAGCGCCATCGAGGCCGGCGCCGGCCCGCTGGCCGGCGACATCCACGCGGTCTGGCGCAACTGGCAGGCTGTCGCCGCCGGCAACTCCGGGAGTGCCAACCCATGAGTGCCGTGCGCGTCACCATCCTCGCGGATAACTGCGCGGCCGGCCGCGCCACGCGCGGCGAGCACGGCCTGAGCATGCACCTCGCGTTCGGCGACCGCCGGATCCTGTTCGACACCGGCCAGGGGATGGTGATCGCCGACAACGCCCGTGCCCTCGGCCTGGACTTGGCGCAAGTGGACACCATCGTGTTCAGCCACGGCCACTACGATCACACCGGCGGCCTGCCCGCCGTCATGTCCGTCGCGCGCGAGCCGATTGACATCTATCTGCATCCCGCCGCGCTCGAGCCCAAATATCATGTCACCTCCTCCGGCGCGCGCCCGATCGGGATTCCCGAAGCCGCCGCCGCGCTCCGGCTACCCAATAGCCGCCTGCGTCTCGCGAGCGAACCGGTCGAGATTGCTCCCGGCATCCGGACCACCGGTCAGATTCCCCGCGACCCGGCCAGCCCCCCTCCGGGCGAAACCTATCACCTCGATCCCTGCGGCGAGATGGCCGACCCCCTGCTCGACGATCAGTCGCTCTTTTTCGACACCCCCGGGGGTCTGGTTGTCCTGCTCGGCTGCGCCCATGCCGGCCTGGTTGCCATCCTCGAACACATCCGCCAACTGACCGGCAACCGCCCCCTCCACGCGGTGATCGGCGGCATGCACCTCGGCTCGGCGACGCCCGATCAGTTGGAGGCCCTCAACGTTTATTTGCGTCAACTTTCCCCCGCTTTGCTCGTGCCCCTCCACTGCACCGGTGCGCGAGCCTGCGCGAGCCTGTGGACCGCCTTTCCCGAGGCCTGCTGCGCGGGGGGCGTCGGCGTCTTTTTTGATTTCGACCTGTCCGCGCCATCTGAAGCCATTTGACCATCAACCATCAACCCATCAAGGAGACCTCATGAAAATCGCTATTCCAGTTGTTGACGAACAACTCTGCCCCCACTTCGGCCACTGCTCGCATTTCGCGATGGTCGAAGTGGACGACGACGCCAAGAAAATCCGCGGCATCAGCTACGTCGAACCGCCACCCCACGAGCCGGGCGTTCTGCCCCGCTGGCTGCACGAACAGCAGGTGGACATGATTCTGGCCGGCGGCATGGGCGCGCGCGCCCAGCAGCTCTTCGAGCAAAACAATATCCGCGTGGTGGTGGGATGCGCGACGGCCTCCGCCGAAGCCCTCGCCAACGCCTTTCTGGCCGGCAATCTCGAAACGGGCGACAACCTCTGCGACCACTAAGTGTTGAGATGTAGCGTGGCGACTCCCGCGCGGGGGACTCACCCGGCATCAAGGTCCGCCTCGAGGGTGTCGTCGTCGAGATCGTCCCCGTTCGGCGCTGGTTCCCCGGGCTCTTCCGCCGGCTTCAGCTCAATCCCCAGCCGGGTCTTCAAGGCGTTCAACCGTTCCCGCTGGATCACCGTCAGCAACTTGTCGTGACGGTCGGCCAATTCCACCAGCCGATGGACCCGCTCGATGTCGCCCTTCTCGACCAGCAGCAGCGCCAGATCCAGCAGGGGCGTCAGGTTCTTGCCTTTGCGCTCCAGCATGAGCACCACGTCGGCATAGGCTTCGGGCAACTGGCCCAGCGCCATCAGGATTTGCGCGCGCGTGACCAGGATGCTGGGCACGTTGGGCTGCCGGCGAACGGCTTCGTTGATCAGGTAATGCGCCTCCTGCAGATTGCCTTTGCGCTCCAGAATGACGTGGGCCAGGTTGTTGAGCAGCGTCGGGTGGCGCTGCAGTTGAATCCCCTGGCGGAACGCCTCTTCCGCCGCGGCCAGATTGCCCTTGCCGTAGGCTTCGATGCCCATCTGCTCAAAGCGCAGATAGTGCCCCGACGATGAACTCATCAGCGCCCGCCGGGCCGCCACGATCAGGCGCTCGTTGTTCTGTTCGCCGGCCACGGTCAGCAGCAGCTCCCAGGCATGGATGTTGCGCACATCCAGACTGACTGCCTTCTCGAGGTGCTTCGCGGCAGCCTTCCAGTCGCTCCGCTTCATGTAAATCGCGCCCAGCGTCATATAAACCACCGTGTTGGCATCCGGGTGCTTGCGCAGTTCGCGCATGGCCTCGGCATTGCGCAGGTTGTCCGGCCCGGTCATCAGGGCCAGCGCCAGCCAGATGCGGATGTCGCTGGAAAACAGCGAGCGCGACAACCCTTCCAGGCGCGCCAGAGCCTCCTCGGTCTGCCCCTGGAAATACTGGATCATGATCCGGTCAAACTGCAGCAGCGCCTCGTCGTGGCCGTATTCCTCGGCGGTCTCGAAATAGGCTTCGGCCACCTCAAAATCAAACTCGCGCAGGCTCAGCCGCCCCAGCTCCACCATGGCCTGGGTGTGGCGCGGATTCTGAACCAGGACGTTGCGCAGCGCGACAAACGAAGGCAGGGGCACCTTCCAGCGGGCATAGGCCTGATCCAGCAGCTCGAGTTGGGCGCTTTCTTCTTCCGGCGCGGCGGGCTTGTAACGCGAACCCGGCTCGTCCTCGGGAACGCCCGACAGCGCCCACACCCAGCCCTCCTCGAGCCATTGCCGCGGATGCCAGACATGCCCGAACACCGTCGCCAGCGACCACTGCTCCCCGCTCAGGGCCAGCAACCGGTGCATCACGGCCGTATGGAGCTCCTCGAGGTCATCCGCCTCCCGCATCGTGTGCAGGGCCAGCCGGTTCAACAGCACGCTGCAGTTGTCCGGATACATCTTGACGGCGGCCTCGAAAGCCTCATAGGCCTCGTCAAACAATTCCGCCTCCGCCAAAGTCACCCCAAAATTGTTGGCAACTTTTGACGCGGTCAGCCCCAGGTATTGCAAAAAGACACGCGCCTCATTTTTTTTCGGCGGCAGGTTCTCGACCAGCGCGCTCATCTCCCGCCAGAAGGGCTGCTGCCGCGCGAAGGATTCACGCAACATCTCCCGCGATGGCGCCTCATCCACCAGGTGATAGAAAAAGCCGCTGGGCAGCAGATAGCCATACTTCTGAAACAGGTCGGGCATGTCCAAAATGGCCACGAGGCTCTGTCCCATCTCCAGCAGCAGCAGGTTCTCGACAAACTGCTCGAAGTCGCCCTGCCGCAGCGGACCCGAAAGCGACTCATGCACAAATCGCTGCGCCACTTCCTCCAGATAGATCGGCGACGATATGCGCGGCAGACTGATCAGCACGATCGGCGACCACCGCTCGCGAATGACCACCCTCAAGGCGTCGTCCAGCACCCCCGCCGCGAACAGCACCCGGTGGGTGGTGGCCTGATCCAGCACACTTTCCGCCGACCGCTGAAGGGCCGCTCCCTGGCCGCCGTCGGCCTGCTTCCAGTTGTGCAGACTCGCTCCCAGAACCGCCAGCGGCAGCACCCCCATTGCCACCAGACTGCCCGCCCGGCGGCGGAGCCGGCGCCAGAACGAGGTGTCCAGCATCAGGTGGATTTCACCCAGAATCCACAACTCGCCCGCCATGTAGCCAAAGCAGACCGCCATGATCATGTAGGGCGTCACCACCAGGAAATACATCCCCATCAGGTTCCACGGACTGAACGACGCGTTGTACAGCACCGCCAGCAGCCCCCCGATGAAAATCGCCCGCACCAGGATCTGCCCCCACTCATAGAACCACGGCGACCTTCGCGACATCAGATACAGCGTCAGCCAAGGCACCAGACAGAAAAACATGACCACAAAAAAACCGTTGCTGTGGCGCACCATCAGAACCGGCCCGATCTGATCCGCCAGCATCTGGGTCAGTACCGCCCACGGCGACGCAAAATGCCCGGCCCACTGCGCATCCTTGTACAGCATCAGAATATGGAAAAAATACAGCGAGAGCCCCAGCCCGAAGCCGCCCCACCACACCAGCTGCCGCCGCCAGTTGAGCAACGCCTGCCAGCGGTACATCTCATGCGCAATCAGAATGATTGCCAGCGGCAGAAACACCCAGAAGGTGGCCGACTCGGTCATGCCCGAGCCATACAGGAAGCCAAAGAAAAACAGATAGGTTCGCCGCCCCCAAAGCTGATACTGAGAAAACGCCGTCACCGCCAGCAGCAGCCACAGAGCCTCGAACGTGTCCGGCAGCGACCGCGTCGAAACCACCCAAAACGGCATGCAAAACAGCAGGAACAGGCCGGCCACCAGCCCTGACAGCCGCCGCGCCTGCGCCTCGCGCAGGAACGACTGGTCGCCGGGCTCGTTGCGGATCAAATAGCCCACCCGGGTCATCAGCCAGGCCACCAGGGCAATGTCCAACGCGCCGCACAAGGCGCTGAACAATCCCATCCATGCCGCCACGGACAATCCCGGCAGGCGGTCGGCCAGCCGCACGCCCCACCCCCATATCGGCGTGGTCACCGCGGGGGACAACTGCAGTTTCAAATGCCCCAGCAGGGCGGAGGTCGGCCGCCCCGGAAACACCGTCCAGCTCATCGTGGCCAGATACACCCCGAACGCCAGCACAAACAAAATGGCCGAAATATGCCAGGGCCGCGGGAACTTTTTGCCCATCCAGTCGTCGCGCACCGAATCGTGCGGCTCGCGGCCTTCAAACACCGGGTCGCGGTCGCGATCCGGAAAAAACGAGTAGTCCTGTCGGTCTTCCGGCTCTGCCGGACTCACGTTTCCCGGTTTCTTCGGAACAGGTTGTGAAGGCCAATCCATGGTTTGCGTTCTGGTTCAGTCGGCCCGGCCGGACGGTTGATTTTTCTCCTGAAGAGCCAGACATTCCCGCCGCGCCGCCACAAATGTGCCGCGGAACGGCTGGCGCGCGATCGCCTCATCCAGCAATGCGCAAGCTTCGTCCAGATTGCCGAGCCTTTGCATGATGGCACCGGCCAATCCGTAGAGCAAGTTTGATTCCCGCGAGTGGCGCACCCCCCGACGCAGCATGGCCTCGGCCTCGTCAAACTTATCCTCGCGGGCGGTTTGCGCGGCCTGCTCAAAGACCAGCAGCGGGTGCGCGGGCTCCAGCCGCGTCAGCGCCTTGATGCTGCGCTGCATGGCCGGATTCCGCCGTTTGGCCCGCGCCCAGGCCCAGAGCAGCTCCCACGCCATCGCGTTGTCGGGCTCCAGTTTCAGCGCTTCCTCGCACGCCAGCCGCGCCGGGTTCCATTCCAGCCGGGCCATGTGCACCCACGCCATCGACAGGTGCAAACTCACCTCCCTCACTCCCAATTCATACAGCCGGTTCAGGGCCGGACTCGCCTTCCCGGGCTGAAAGTCCTCCAACTCCCAGAGAGCCTGCGCCACCCAGATCTGCGGATTGGTCCCGTCTTCGCGGATCAGCGGCGGAATCCATGGTTCCGCCGCGGTCCGGCCTTCACGCACAAACGCGATCATACACTGGTCCAGCAGCGCCTTGCGCATGGGCAGGCCCAGCCGCAGCGCCTCCTGCAGATAGATTTCGGCCGCGTCCGGATCGCCCCGCCGCAAAGCCAGGCGGGTCAGCTTCTGAAATACGGAAATATTGCGCTCGTTGCGGATCAGGCTGGTGCGCAACGTGTATTCGTCCGGAGTCGGCCGCCCCATGGCCAGATAGACCAGATCCAGAAACACCTCACGGCGCACGCCGGCCAGATCGCCGCGAACCAGTTGACGCTGTTGAGCCTCCCGCCCCAGCAGCTGGCCGGACAGCGCCCAGACCGCGTCCCGGCGTGCCCACTCGACGGCATTCAGCAAATGCCCCGAATGGACGTCCATCCCCCAGAGCATCTCCTGCGGCTGCTGGATGCGCCGCTCCCATTCCGCCTCGAGCCGCGCCGCAAGTTGGGGATCATCCTCCCGCGCCACGTCCGCCCAGTTCATGCGCGCGCTCAAGTTGTCCGGGTCCACCTCCAGCGCCCACCGGAACAATTCCATCGCGCGCCGGTCATCGCCGCGCCGCGCGAGGCTCACCCCCAGATTGTTGGTGTTGCGCGCCAGCAGTCGGCGCAACTGCATCATATACCCCGCCAGGGGATGCCGCTTCGGCGTCATCAGCACGCTCAACCAGCGTCGGCAGTAGCCCCGCTGCCGTCGGGCCAGCGCTGCCCAGTCCACCTCGTCCTCCGTCGCGGCCAAATGGCATACATATCCCCGGGGCACCAGATAGCCCATCTCGTAAAACGGATCCATCCACTCCAGAAAGGCGGTCTGCGCCAGCCCCTGTGGATTCCAAAGCCATTCCGTAAAAAACGTGCCCATGTGGCCCCGCTCGAGCGCCTGGCGCAAAAAGGGATCGTCAAAATGCCGGGCCAGCTTCTGGCAATAGAAGCTCGAATTGACTTGCCGGGCATCCACCGTCAGAAGCGGCTGGCCCCGCCGCCAAGCCGCATAGGCCACCACGTCGCCCACCCCGCCGCCGGTCAGCATGACCGGCCGGCCGGTCGTCTGCTTCAGAATATCCTCGACCGCGCGGAAGACGACTCTGGCCGGACGCGTGTCCACCATCCGCCAGTTCAGCGCCCCCGCCGTCAGAATCACCACCAGCGTCAGCCACACCGCCCCCCCGCACACCACCCGGACCCCCCACTGAACCCACGACGAGTTTCTCGGAATCTGGCGCGCGGCCACCAAACTGAACTCCCCCGCCATAAGACCCACGCTCGAGGCCAGCAGCACGTGCGCCGGCAGCAGCAGCCCGCGCAGCGAATCGAGCTGCCACAGCGAAATGGGCCAGTCGAACAGCGTCACCAGCAGCGCCCCCACCCACACCACCCGCGCCAGAATCTGGTCGGTGTCATAGTGCCAGGGCGAACGCTTGGAAGCCACGAACAGCAGCAGCCAAGGCGCCAGCGCCAGGGTCAGAATCAGCAGCATCCCCACGTGCGCGCTGAACTGTTGAATCATCTCCAGTTGCGCCACGGCATGCAGCCCCGCCAGTTCCAGCATGCCCGTCGGCTGGCCCGCCAGCGCATAGCGCCGCGCCAGCCTCAGCAGATGCAGCGGCAGCGCCCCCAGCCCCGCTGCCAGCCCGCCCCAGAACAGCAGGTGCGGCTTCAGCCGGCGCCCCGCTCCGCGGCGGTACACCACCACCAGCACCCACACCGCCACAACCGGCAGAAACAGCCAGAAGATGCCGGACTCCACCAGCCCCACCCCGCAGAGCACCCCCAAGCCGCCGAAGTATCTCAGCCGGCCGCGCTGGCGGCTCGCCATCAGCAGCCAGATCGAAACCAGCAGCAGGCACAAATCAAACATGTCCGGCCCCGAGCGGGTGGCCGCCATCCAGAACGGCGCGCTCACCATCAGGAAGAGCCCCGCGAACCATCCCGACAGCTTCTGGGCCAGGGCCACGCGCTCCGCCGGAAACACCGCCATCTCCGCCAGCCTCCCTCGGAAGCGCGCCCGCCCCAGCAGCATGGCCGTCAGCGCCGCGCCAACCGCGCCGCATACCACGCTCAGCACATGCAAAACCGCCACCGGCGAAACGCGCGGGAATTTTCCCGTCAGCCGGACCAGCCAGCCCCACACCGGATAATCCACCGGCGGCGGCGCCTCCAGCGCCAAATGCGCCCACATTTCCGTCAAAGGACGCCCGGGAACCGGCGCCCGCCCCGCCGTGACCAGATAAAGCGCCAGCGCCGCGACAAAGATCCCCCCGCCCACGCGCCAGTCGGCGCGGCGCGCCAAGACCTTCTTCGCGGCTTCCGTGCTCAAGGCCATCCCCGCCGGCCGGTCCGCCGGCCTCTACTGCAATTCGTCGTACAAAGTCTGCAGAGCCGTCCGTTGCTCCGCCGACAACTCCTCCTGGCGGTTCAGCAGCGCGTTCGCGGTCTCGCGCGCCGCGTCCCGCTGGCCGCGCGCGGCATAGAGCCGCGCCACCAGCAGAAGCACCGGCGGATTGTCCGGCATGGCCGACAGCGATTTCTCGAGGTCGGCCTCGGCCGCGTCCAGCTTGCCCTCCAGCAATAACAGCTCGCCCCGCGTGGAAAGAAAGAGCGGATTACCGGGCTGCAACCCCACCGCCTCTTCGATCAGCTCGCGGGCCTCGGCCAGCGCCCCGCCCTTCAAAATCAGCAGATAGGCCAAATCGTTCAGCACCACCGGTGCGCGGTGCGCGTTCAGCGCCGCGCGGTACGACGACTCGGCCAGGGCGTATTGTGAACGGCCGTACTGCAGCGACCCCAGCATCATGTTGCCCGTAAAATTGCCCGGGTCCAGCGTCAGCAGAATCCGCACGTGATCCTCGGCCAGCTCCTGCTTGCGCTCGCTGAAGTCCACGTTCAGCAGCATTTCCCAGGCCCGGGTCTGGCGCGGATTCATCCGCGTCACCTGTTCCAGCTCCGCGCGCGCCTTGCCCCATTCCTCGCGGCTGACGTGCAGTTCCGCCAGCATCAGGCGGATGTCCGGCGAGTCCGCGCGCAGCCCCTCCAGCGCCTTGATCGCCTGATCATACAGCTTCGGGTTGCGGCCGTCGGCGCTCAACTGCGCCAGCAGCGCCCAGGCGCGGGCGTCGTCGCGCTGCTCCTTGACCAGTTGCTGCAAGCCGGCCAGCGCGTCATCCGGCTTGCCCTGCAGATAGGCCAGCACGATCCGCTCGAAACGCAGGTTGGCCGCCGGAACCCCCGCCTCTTCCGCCTGGGCCAGCAGCTGCTCGGCCTCGGCGAAATCCTCCGTCTGAATGGCCAGTTGCGCCAGCATCAGCAGGCTGCGCGCGTCCTTGGGATTCTCCGCGATGGCCTCGCGGTAATAGGCCGCGCCGCGCTGCACGTCGCCGCCCTTCAAATAGGCCCGCCCCAGGAAGGCCTTCACCCGCGGATCCATCGCGCGCCCGCCCGAGGCCCGCCGCATTTCGGCCTCGGCCATCTGCGGTTTGCCCGACACCGCCCACATCATGCCGTGGCGCGTCAGATAGCCCGTGTTATGCACATAACCATACAGCGACCCCAGCGCCCACATCACCCGGCTGTCCGCCTTGCTCTCTTTGATCCGCTCCCAGTCCGCTTGATAGTCCTCGAGCTCGGGCTTGTCCGCCGCCTGCGCCAGCGTCATCAGGTTCAGCAGGGCGCTGATGTTGTCCGGCAGCAACCGCCGGGCCTGATGGAACAGGGGTTCCGCCGCGTCCGTCTCCCCGCGCTCGACCAGCGCGAAGCCCACGTTGTTGGCCACCTTCGAGGCCACCCGCAGCAAGATCGCGCGGTGATGCCACGCCGGGTTGGCCTCATCCAGCTTCTCCGCGCCCCAGGCTTCCATTATCTCCCAGAAAGCCCGCTGCGACTCCACCAAAACCGCCCAATCCAGCTCCGGTTCGTCGGGCGTCAACCGATAAATCAACCGGTCCGGAATCAGATAGCCGAACTCGCGCACGCTTTCGGCCATGTCCAGAATGGCGGTGCGCCGCTGGTTGGCGTCATCCGCCAGAAAATCCTGCAGAAACGCGCGGAACCCCACCTGCAACAGGGCCTGTTGGCGCGGATGCGTGAAGCGTCGCGCCAGATAATCGCGCTGATGCTTCGAGGTCATCTGCTGCATGCCAATCACCACCACGTCCTGCCCACGGTCCAGGGCCTGCACGCGGATCACGTCATCCAGACGGAAGCGTTCATCCCACCAGCCGGGGCTCAGCAGCACGTCGCGCTCCTCGAGCGCGTCCAGCAGGTGGTTCACCGCCGCCGTCACCTGAGAGCCCGGACGGCCATCCGCCACCGTCAAATTCCAAAAGCCCGCCCCCACCAGCAACAACGGCATCAGCGCGCCCAGCTTGCCCAGCGCACCACGCAGCGGCTGGCCCACCCCCGCGTTGCGGTGCTCTCGGACCTGACCCATCACCCAGAACTCGCCCGCCACCGCCCCCGCGCACGCCGCCAAAATCAGATAGGGCGTCACCAGCAGAAAATACATGCCAAACGCCCGCCACGCCGCCCCCGGCGCATTGATCAGCGTACCCGCCGCCACAATCAGCACGCTCAGACGCAACACCACCTGCCACGCCGAAAAACGCCACGCCGGCTTCTTCGGCCGCATCAGGAACATCACCCCCCAGGGCAGCACCGTGATCAGCACCACAATCAAAAAGCCTGTGGTTTGCGGCGCGCGCACGATCTGGTGCCACTGGTCCCGCCAAATATACCAGATCACCGTCCAGGCCGACTGGAACCCGCGCAGCTTCACGGCCTCGTTGGCCCACAGCGTCCAACCGTTCCAGACATAGAGCAGCAGTCCGGGAACCGTCCAGGCCAGCATGCCAAACACCACCCGCCAGCTAAACGACGCCCGCTGCAGCATCGCCCGCAGCACCAGCACCGCCGCCAGAGGCGCCATCAGCCAGAACGTGGCAAACTCCGTCACCCCCACCCCGTACACCAGCCCCAGCGCGTAAAGAAAACCGTCCCGCCCCGTGCGCTGATACTCCGACAGCAAAAAGGCCGCGCCCAGCAGCAGAAACACATGAAACGTATCCGGCAGCGACCGTGTCGAGGCCACCCAGAACGGAATACTGATCGCCGCGCCGAGACCGGCCGTCACCCCCGCCAGCCAGCGCGCCTGATTCTCGCGGCGGCACTCGTCCGGATCATACGCGTCATGCAGCTTGTAGCGGATCCGCATCACCATCATCGTGAGCAGCCCCACGCTCAACGCGCCAAACAGCGCGCTCAACGCGCTCGCGCGGCAGGCCAGTCCCTCGCCCGGCAGCCAGGCCAGCAGCCGGATCATCCGCCCCCACAGCGAATCCAGCAGCGAAGGCCCCGCGTCCAGCCCCAAATGCGACGACATGCTAAACGCCGGCAACCCCGGAAACGCCCCCCGGCTCATGGTAACCAGATAAAGCGCCAGCGCGCCCAGCGACAGCGCCCCCGCCGTCAACCAACGCACCCGTTCCCAGCCCTTGCGATCCGCCGCGTCCAATTTCTCTTCGCTCATCTCAAGATCTCCCTTGATTGCTCGTGGATCATCCTATCTGTCATCGCGCCGCAAAGCACGTTCAAAAACCGAGTTTCAAAGCGTTTGGGTCCGCAGCTTTTCAAGGCGGACACACCCAATTCGCGCCGTCTCCCGCGCGCGGCGGCTCTGCGCGCCGCCCGCCCGGTAGGCCACCACCAGATCCCCCCCCGCGATCGCCAAAGCCGGATCGCACCGCACCCCCGCGGGTCCCTCCTCGCTGCCGGCCACCTCCGCCGCCGGCAACCATTCCTCCAGCCCGTTCGAGGCCCAGACCCCGATCCGCCGCTGGGCGGCCTCGCCGCCGGCTCCGCGCCCCACCGTCATGCGCGCCTGCCCGCGGCTGCCCGCCAGCCAATAGCGGCCGCTCATTTCATCCAGCGCCAGATCAAACTTCGCGTGCCCCCCCGGCCAGGGCGTCCACAGCCAGGGCTCGCCCTCGCCAATCATCTGCGGCGCGATCCGCCCCTCGGCATCCATCACCGCCCGCGCCGCCCAGTGCTCGCGGCCCAGCCCCGCCGGCGCCACCATCTGCAGCCGCCCGCCCCCGTGCCAGGGATGCCCCGCGTTCACCTCCGGAAACACCACCGGAAACCGCCACGACGGCCGCGCCCCGGGCCACGGCACTGCGCACCCCCCGCCCCCGCCCGCCCACCGCGCCAGCGGCGCCGACACCGGCCCCGCGGTCCACGCCTTGCGGTTCATCAAACTGGCCCCGCGCGGCGCCTGCCAAACCATCACCCCCCAATCCCCGTCCGACGGCGCCAAACACGGCACATGCCACCAGGCGTCCTGCGCCACCACCGCCGTCGGCGCGCACCACAGCTCCAAGTCGCCCGACAGCTCCAGCGGCGCCGACCAGCTCCCCCCTCCGTCCGGCGACCTCATCAGCCGCAGCCCGCCCGACGCCTCCCCCAGCAAATACACATCCCCCCCGTCCCGGAACAAACTCGCGTGCCGGAAAGGATATGTCGCCGACAGACCCCACGTGGCCCCCCCGTCGCTCGACGCCATCACCCGCCCCTGCATCCAGCGGTTGCGCCGCGGATCCAGCCCCTTCTTCCCCGGCAACCCCTTCACGTCCGGCCCCGTCTGATCAAACGCCGCCAGCAGCTTGCCATTCGGCAGCGCCAGCAAACTCGGCGGCCCCACCGAAATCCGCTTGCCCTCCGGAACCGCGAACACGGTCAAGTCCGTGGCGGCCTTCGTTGTGTCCGCCGCGGCCGTCTCGCGCGTGTCAGTCATGCATAAACTCGTCCATTTCCTTGCGCAGCAGCAAGGCCCCCGCGTACACCTTCGGGTCCACCAAAAATCCCTTCTCCTGCATCTGCTCCAGCCACGGGAACAGCCAGGAAATCGGCACCACATGCGTCCGGATGCGCTCCGCGCCCCGCCCCCCGCCATAATCCGTGCGCACCATCCCCCGCGCCCGGTAAAACGTCACCGTCTCATTCGAAATCCCCGGATTCAGCGGCCCGCTCAGCACCGCCGTCATCGTATCCGCCTTAAACCCCGTCTCCTCGAACAGCTCCCGGCGCGCCGCCTCCTCCAGCGCCTCCGTCTCGCGCCCGAGCACATCGCCCGCCAGCCCCGCCGGCCATTCCACCACCGGCGCCCCCACCGGCTCGCGCCATTGCGACACCAGAACCAGGCCCCCGTGACGCGTCGAACCCACAATCACCACATTGCCAGAAATCTTCGGACGCTCCACAAATTCCCAGCCATTGCGCACCACCAAACGCAAATGATTGCCCTCAGCCAACAGCTTCTTTTCAGATACAGGATTTTTGCTCATGCGGCGCAGAATACAACGCCCCCCGCCCTATGAAAAGCCAAAACAGCACCCCCATCCCCACCTACCCGCCAATTTTGTCCATTTTTGGCAATTTCAGGGCCATTTTTGGCTGCTTTACCCGATTTTTCATTGTTTTCCGCCCCTTTCCCGCCCATTTTCGCCCTTATCGGCAGCTGCCCGTTATTTCCACCCCACCATGGCGCATCAGCGCCCCCATCGACCCTTCCCGCAATCACGCAATTCCCCTCCACCCTTCTGTTTCCGCCGCGAAAGCGGCGTCCCAAATGTCCGTGAAAGTCCGTGCTCGTCCGTGTTTGTCCGTGTGGCTGTTCCCGCTACGCACGACCCCAAAAAACACCAAAAACCGCCCGTTTCTCGCCCATTTTTGCCCATTTTCACCCCATTTCCGCCCCAAATCGCCCGTTTTCGCCCCATTTCCCACCCTTGGTGCGTCAGCACCCTCCAAAAAAAACGGCGTCACGGCGTCACTGTCTCACGGCGTCATCCCCTGCCCCCATTTCCCGCCCTTCGCCAGCAATCGCCGGTTGACGTCGCCAGCCGCCCCTCCCGCCAACAACACCACATTTTTCACCCAAACCCACCCACCCCACAAAAAATCGCCCAACTCCACGCCCAAAACGTCGCATAATCCATACTTTTGCGCATTTTCACCCGTTTTTAGCCATTTGGGGCCTGTTTTGGGCCACTTTTCGACTTTTTTCGCCAAAAAACCTTCGTTTCAGCCCTTTCAGCCGTTAACCGGCAGCTGCCGACAAACCCCGGGCAAGGCGCGTCAGCGCCCCAATCGCCCACTCACGCATTCCCGCAATCGCGCAATTCCCAAGGCGCATCAGCGCCCGCCAAACACCACCTCCCGACAAAACCGGACCAGTTCCTGATGACTCGCCCGCTCGCGCACCTGAAACGGCAACAACCGCGATGCCGGCCACAGCAGCATCCGCATCTCGAAATCGAGCGCCGGCACAAACGCGTTGTCCAGCATCCACGCATACATCAGCCCGAACAGAATCCCGCTGGGCAGAAAGCCCGATCCCTTCGGCACGGGACGAACATAGGTCAACCCGTCGTCCTGCGGCAGCATCCCCGCCGCGCGCAAATAGGTCCGCAACGCCGCGTCCGGCAACCAGCACTCGCGCTCGCCTTCCGGCCGGAGCCGGATCGTATAAATCCGGCAGTTCTCCCCCGGCGGCTCCCGCCAATGCTTTTTCTCGATGTAGCGCCCCAGCAGCGACTCCCCCAGCGCCACGGCAAAGTTGGCCCGCAGCGCCAGCGGCGTGCGCAGCGCGTGCTCATGCAGCATGATGCTCCGACCGGCCGGCTCGAAATAGCCCAGCACATTGTCCCACTGGCGGCTCCGCTTCCACTGCCCCGCCTTCACCACGCGCACCTCCCCGAATCCGCGCAAATGCTCCGTCAGCACATCCGGATAGTCCCACAAGAAATCCTCGATCACCTCGCGCAGCCCGGGCGGCTTGAAGACAATCCCGTCCAGCGCCCGCCCCGCCGCGCGTATCCGCTCCCAGGCTGCTGGGCGGAAGCAAACCGGCGCCCCCGCCGCGCTCCTGGCCGCCGGCTTTTTCGCCCGCGCCGGACGCCGCGCCGCGGCGCGCTCGCGCGGCCAGCCCTCGTGAATGGCCCGCACCGCCGCCGCGAAACGCACCGGATCGTGATGAATCATGGACTCCTGCCGCCCGCGGTGGCTGGCAAACAAGCTCGCCTCGACCGGCATCACCCCCAACCGCGCCACCCGCGCCCGGTCCAGATGGATCGGATGCTTCCCCTCCAGCGCATAGTTGCGAATGATGCTCCCCGGCACCGTGTCCAGGCTGGTCGCCAGCGCCACGTCAAACAGACCCTCGATGCCGCCGGGAATGTTGCGGCCGTACGCCTCGATCAGTTCCGACACCCAGAACCCGCGGCTCTCCTCGCGGAAGGACATGTCGGTTTCGCCCTCCTGAATCCACAGGTTCGCGCCCAGCACCTTCACCGCGCGCCGGTTCTCGCGGATGGCCTCGACCACGCCGGGCGTCAGCAGCACCGGCAGCACGCTGCTGTACAAACTGCCCGGCGCGTACACAATCAGCTCCGCCCGGCGCAGCGCCTCGAGCAGCCGCGCGTTGGACCGCGGCGCCTCCGCGTGGACCAGCCGCACCCGCTGCACCGCGCAACCCCGCCGGGCCCGCGCCGCCCGCGACTGCCCGGTAGCCACCACCCCGTTGGCATAGTCGAACATCAGCGCGCCCGGCAGATCCGTCACCGGATGCACCCGCCCCGCCGGCGCCCCCAGCACCCGCGCAACCTCCTTGAGCGCCCGCTCGATCGCCCCCGACCGCGGCGGCGCTTCCGCCGCCGCCCCGCGGAACATCGCCAGCGTCAGCAGCAGGTTGCCCAGACAGTGGCGCGGCGCCGCGATCCCCTCGAACACCCAGTCCGGCACGCCCCGCGTCAGCTCCCGCAAGGCCTCGCGCAACTCCGGCGGACACGCCGCCCGCTGCGCCGGCTCCAGCGCCAGCACCGGATCCTGCAACACCTCGCGCGAAGGCGCCACCGGGCCGAAACGATGCTGGAAAATCGTCCGCAGCACATCCAGCGCCGCCCCGCCCCCGCCATAACGCCGCGCGACCAAATCGCGGTCCATCAGCGACAACATTACCTTGCGCGTGTCCCCGATGCCAATCATCGGCAGCCGTCGCACCAGCTCGCCAGTGGACCCGCCGTCATCCGTCGTGCAGACCCCCACCGCCAGATTCTTGAACTCCCGCTTCAGCCCCACATCCGGCCGGTCCGCCCAGGAACGCAACTGCACGTTCCCCCCCAGCACATTCGAGAGCCCCGTCCCCCCGCCCAGCACCACCACCCGCCCGGCTGCTACTGACGGCCCACTCGCCACCGACTCGTCATCCAGCCCCCCCAGCACCTCCTCGACCGACCGCTCCAGACTCCGCCAAGTCCCCCGCCAGCGCGCCCGTTCCTCCCGCGTCATCTCCATTACCACCTACGGCACCCAGAACACGTCGTTCATAAACTGCTCGAGAAAATGCGTCGTGTATTCCCCGCGACGGAACCGGGCATCCGCCAGCAGCGCCTGCGCCACTGGCACCGTGGTGGCCGGCCCAACCAGCTTGAACTCCGCCAGCGCCCGCGCCATCCGCCGCAGTGCCTCTTCGCGCGTGCGGCCCCGCGCGATGATCTTCCCGATCATGCTGTCATAGTGCGGCGGAATCTCATAACCCGAATATACGTGCGAATCCACCCGGATGCCCGGCCCGCCGGGAAAATGCACCGCCTCGACCATCCCCGGCGACGGCGTAAAATTGCGATACGGATTCTCCGCGTTCACCCGCACCTCGATCGCGTGCCCGCGCGGCTCGAAATCGCGCTCCGAAAACTTGAGCACCTCCCCCGCCGCCGCCCGGATCTGCAGCTGCACCAGGTCGGTCCCCGTCACCTCCTCCGTGATCGGATGCTCCACCTGGATTCGCGTGTTCATCTCCATGAAATAGAACTCTTGCGTGTCCTCGTCCCACAAAAACTCGATCGTGGCCACGTTGCGCAACCGGCAGGCCTGCGCCGCCCGCACCGCCGCCTTGAGCAGCTTGCGCCGGCGCTCCGGAGTCAGCGCCGGACTCGGTGCCTCCTCGATCAGCTTCTGGTGCCGCCGCTGAATCGAGCAGTCGCGCTCCCCGAGCTGATACACATGCCCGTGGTTGTCCGCCAGCAGCTGCACCTCGATGTGCCGCGCCCGCTCGATCAGCTTCTCCACATAAATGTCGCGGTTCCCGAACGCCCGCTCCGCCTCGGAGCTCGCCATCGTAAAGCCTTGCGTCAAACTCATGTCGTTGCGGGCAATCCTCATTCCCTTGCCCCCCCCGCCCGCCACCGCCTTGACCAGCACCGGATACCCCAGCCGCTTGGCCACCGCCACCGCCGCCTCCGCCGACTTCACTACCCCGTCGCTCCCCGGCGTCACCGGAACCCCCGCCCGCTGCATCAGCTCCCGCGCCCGCGCCTTGTCGCCCATGTCACGAATGATCTCCGGCGGCGGCCCGATGAACGTAATCCCGCAATCCTCGCAAATCTCCGCGAAATGAGCGTTCTCGGACAAAAATCCAAAGCCCGGATGAATCGCGTCCACGTCCGTCACTTCCGCCGCGCTGATGATGTTGGCCGTCTTCAGATAGCTCTCCGACGCCGGCGCCTTGCCGATGCACACCGCCTCATCCGCCAGCTGTACGTGCAGGCACGACTCGTCCGCCTGCGAATACACCGCCACGGTCCGGATGCCCAGCTCCCGGCAGGCCCGGATCACGCGAACGGCAATCTCCCCCCGGTTCGCGATCAAGATGCGCTTGAACATGCCCGCCTCAGTCCGGCTCCACCAAAAACATCGGCTGCCCGAACTGGACCGCCGTCGCGTTCTCCACCAAAATCTTGCGGACCACCCCGCTCGTCTCCGCCTTGATCTCGTTCATCACCTTCATCGCCTCGATGATGCACACCACCGTGTCCTTCGTCACCTGCCCCCCCACCGACACAAACGGATCCGCGTCCGGCGAACTCGCCCGGTAAAACGTCCCCACCAGCGGCGACACAATCGGCGTCAGCTCCTCCTTCGCCCCCCCCGCCCCCTCGGCTGCCGGAGCCGCCGGAACCGCCGGAACCGGAGCCGCCGCCGGAGCCGCGGACGCCGCTGGCACGGCCCCCCCCCCCGCCTGGCCCCGTTTCAGCGACAGCTTGAAATCCTTGTCCTCGATCGAAAACTCGCTCAGCTCATGCTCGCGCATCAGCTCGATCACTGCTTTGATCCGGTCCATGTCCATAGCGGGCTCCTTGCGATATCCCTTCCAATCGCCCCCCAATAAACCACGTTCCCCCCCCGCCCGCCACCCGATTCTTCCCCCCTCCGTCCCCGATGTCCCCCAAAACGGCGTCACGGCATCATCCTCTCCCCGTGCGCCAGTGCGGCCTCGCCAACACCCACAACACCCCGCACCCCCCACTACCCTGTCCGCCGTCCGCAGGACGTGGTTGCAGGCGGTTTGTTTGGGAGGTTGGCGGGGCTTTCACGCGGAAATAACCGCGGGAGTTTCTGGAGATGCCGCTTGGCGGGCGACCCTCGCAGTACGAAAGTACGCGAGGGTCGTCCTCGAAGCGGCAGAACAGAAAGAACCGCGGTTGGTTTCCGCGCCGCCAACCTCCCAAACAAACCGCCTCTTCCTCCCCTCTCCCCTCCCCCCACCCCTCCTCCCACTCACCACACACCACCACCACCACCCGCAACTCCAGCCTTCACCACAACACCCCAACCTGCTACGCTACATAATACAGGAGGCACCCCCCATGACCACCAACATCACCATCCTCAAACACCCCCTCATCGAACACAAACTCACCATCCTCCGCAACCGCGCCACCGACAACCAACTCTTCCGCGCCACCCTCGAAGAACTCTCCTACCTCCTCGTTTACGAAATCACCCGCGACCTCCCCCTCCGCCCCGTCCAAATCCACACCCCCCTCGCCCCCTGCACCGCCCGGCAGCTCGCCGAAGACATCCTCCTCGTCCCCGTCCTGCGCGCCGGCCTCGGCATGGTCGGCGGCATCCTCGACCTCATCCCCTCGGCCAAAGTCGGCCACATCGGTGTTTACCGCGACGAAGCCTCCCTGCGGCCCGTCGAATACTACTTCCGCCTCCCTCCCGACGCCGCCCGCATGCGCACCTTCGTGCTCGACCCCATGCTCGCCACCGGCGGCTCCCTCGTCCATGCCGTGGACCTGCTCAAGACCAAGGCCAACAATACCCACATCACCGTCGTCGCGATCCTCGCCGCCCCGGAAGGCCTTGACGCCTTCCATGCCGCCCACCCCGACGTCACCATCTACGCCGCCAAACTCGACGATGGCCTCAACGACAACGGCTACATCCTCCCCGGCTTCGGCGACTGCGGCGACCGCCTCTTCGGCACGCTCTAAATTCAGACTTCCTGACCTCGATGGGGTTTTGGTGGATTTTGCGGAAATTGCTTTGGCACTATTGGGGGGCGCGACATCGAAAGGGACATGGCGGATTCTGTGAGTTGTTTTCCCCCGCTGGCTGCGCTTCCGCTGGCGGCTATCGCCCTGTTTGGTTGTCGAATGAATCAAGGCGTTGCCCCGCCTCCGGAATGACCGGTTCGTAGTCCCGCCTTCAGGCGGAACGATCGGGACATGCCGCCTGAAGGCGGGACTACAAACTCGCGGGGATGTCAGCCCTTGCCAGGGCAGGCTTCCCGACCTCAACGGCGGAATCGTGCCAACGCAATTTCCTCCGAGATCAGGAAGTCTGAAATTATTGCCCGGTTCCCTGTAGCCGGTCTCGATGAGGCCGGGTGATTTTTACAGCCGGTCTCGATGAGGCCGGACCCTACTCGTAATCCACCTGCAAAATGTAGTAGTTGAACGGCGCCGGATCAGGGTCAATATACTGACCGGAAGTCAGCCCCGTCGCGTTGGTGGTCGCCGCCTCGAAGCCCTGCAGCAAATTCGTCATCCGCAGAATCCGATACTTCTCATCCACTCGCGGCTGCCAGTGCATGTCCGCCGTCGTCGGTCCCGCCGGCGTGGCCGGCGTCGAAAACTCGAGCGCGATCGGCGTGCGCTCGAACTCGTCGCCCACCACCTGGCCGCCGCCCGTCGTCTCCATCACGAGACGATACGTGTAATCGGTGCCCCCGCCCGCCCCACTGTCCACCACCGCGTAGATGCTCCCCGTCGCCGCGATCATCCCGGTGTTCACCCGCACCCATTGCGTGCCGTTCCACCGCTCCACCCAGAAACCGGCCAGGCCCTCCTCCGTTTCCATCTTCCACCGCACCACCACCTCGCCGCCGTCCACCCCAACCGTAAAGAAGGCCGACGACGGCGCCACCTCCGCCAGCGTCGTCACTTGCGCCACCGACGAATAATCGCTCACCCGGGACCCCTCTGCCGCTCGCACGCGGAAATAGTACGCCGTGTTGGCCGTAAGACCGGTCACCGCCTGGCTGGTGCCGGCCACCGCGCGGTTTTCATAACCGGGAACAAACGATGCCCCGCCGCCGCCACGCGTGCCCACAAAGAGGTCGTCCAAATAGCCTGTAGTGTTCTTCATCACGCGCACCTCAAACTTCAGGGTGCTGACACCCTCCTGGGGAATCACGTGATAAACCGCCTGGGTCCATTCATCGGTTCTGGGCAGATAAGTCGTCGGCTGAAGCACATCGCCGCTGACCATCCCGCCGGAGGTCCAACTCGACCAGATGCGCATGCCGCTGCCGTTGTTGTCGCACTTGTACCAGAAGCTCAGCTCATATTCGGTCTCGCCATCGCCGGTCAGTTGCACGTTCTGGCTGATGGCTGCCGTGGCGCTCGGCGCCGAACACTTGGCCGCGTTGGAACCCTGATGCGGCGAGGTCGTGTCGATGGAATAGGCCGTCGCCGCCGTCCAACCCGTGAAATCACCGGCTTCAAAACCCGGGTTCGTCAGCAGATTGTCCCCGCCGCCGCCCGACGCGTAGAATCCCGCGTATTCACTGACATCCAGACGATAGCCCGTGGCCTCCGCCACCGGGCTCCACGCCGCCGTGAAAGCGGTCTTATTCGTCGCACCGGCCCAAACCGAAGCGGGCGGCTCCAAAGGTAGACTGGACTCGCCCGAAAACTCGAACACCTTCACCACCGCCATGTGCTGCATGTTGGCCGCGCCGGAATCGCCGTAGAGAGCGGGTGGGGGAATGCCGTTGTTCCACGTGGCGCGGGTGTCGAAAATCATGCCGTTGGAGAAGGTATGGCCCCAACAGGAAACGGCTTGATGCAGCGCGTCCAGGCTGGGTGACGGCAGCACAAAGTCATACGGACGGTTGCGCGGCTCGTTCGAGTTCTGGTTGTTGGCCTGATCCGCCGGCTTGCGGGCATCACTCAAAATACCGGTCAGCGTGCCCAAGGCGCTTTCAGAGCGGTTCTGCAGATTGAGGTCGCCGCCCACCACGACATAGCCGGAGTTGAGCCACCCGTTGGATTGGATATGGCCGCGGATGACGGCGGCTTCGAGTTCGCGCCGATCGCGATCGGAGCTGAGTGCGCCGCCCTTGAGGTGCACGCTCACCGCGTAAAGTGACGTGCCATCCGGCAACGAAATTTTGACCCAGGGGAAATCGCGGTTGTTGGTATAGTCATTCGCCCATTCGCCGGTGTCCACAATGGGCCAGCGGCTGATGATGCCATTGGGGATGGCGGCGCCGCCGTTGCCATCGATGGATTCAACAAAGAAGTCGAAGTTGGCGCCGAAGTGCTCGTCCACCCACTGGCGATAGGTAATGCCGTTGGTCATGAGGAATTCTTGGATGAGGACAACATCAGGGCAGAGCGCTTCGAAGATTCGGGCGCCAGGCTCTTCGTAGCATTGGCTGTCCCCGCTCGTGAGGTTGGCGGACACAATGGAAAAGGCGTCGTTGTCGCGGATATAAAAGACCGACTGGGTCACAGCGCCCCCCGTGGCTCCCGCCACCGGGATCAGTTGCAACCGGGCGGATTCCGGGCCTTCGGGCAAGTCATCATCCAACACCGTCAGCACCAGATTGGTGGTGGTGGCTCCGGACGCCCGGAAGACAAGCGTGGTGTTCACGGTGAAGTCCACATCGGGCAACGCGGTTCCCGCCACGGCCACTTGTACAGTGGCATTGGCGGCATAGGACAGGGAAACGGGCAAGGTGACCGGTCCCAGACCTTCCTCTCCATAGACCTTGGCGCTTCCGAAGGAAACCTTGGGGCTGGCTTGGCTGACCGTCACGGTCATGGAGACCGGATCGCTCATGCCGTCTTTGTCGGTCGCCGTGAATTGGAAAATTGCCGTGCCGGTTGTTTCCGGCAAGAACAGGAAATCGCCCGTGTTCGTGTCGAAGTCCCAGAGGCTCGAGGACACGCTGCTCGAACAGCCATAGGACAAAATCGGATCGCCGTCGGTCATCGTGGCGGTGACTTGATACTCGAACCATTCCCCGACGGTCGCACTTTGGGGCGGGATGGCATTCATGATCGGCGGCGTGCCGGACGGACTGCTGAGCGTCGCGACCTGGCCGGTCGGCGAGTGATCGCTGACGCCGGCATCGTTGACCGCGCGCGCGCGGAAGTAATAGGTGGTGTTGGCGGTGAGCCCTGTGACCGCCTGACTGGTGGCGGAGACAGTGCGGTTGGAGTAGCCGGGGACGAAAGAGGGCTCCCCGCCTCCTCCTCCGGCCATCGGGGTCACGAGAATGTCGTGAATGTATAACGCGTGGCTGGGCGACGCGAACCGCAGACGGACACTGGAAGACGAGTCGTTCACGTTGAATGAGTAGGATGCGCCGGCGGTGCTGATGCCCGACCAGGTGGTGAGGTCGCTCCAGGTGCTGCCATTGTATTTTTGCAGTTTCACGGAGCGGCTTGTCGAACCTGCTGCCAGACCGACCGTGATGGAATCCACCGTATTCACGGGTGGCAGTTCCACAATGCCGGTGCTTGCCTGCAGTTGAATGCGCCCCATGCTGCACACGCCGTTTGCCGGTGCGGTCGGCGCAACAATACATTGGGTTAGCTGAACGGTTCCGGCGGGAATCACTTGCGACCATGAGTTATAGGAGGTTCCCTTGCTGATCCACGACTGAATATTTTCCGAAATATGGGGGTCATTGCTCCCGCCGCCGGAGTCACCGCCGAACGCGGGGTTTTCGCTGACATCCAACCGATAGCTGGTGGCGCCGGACGACGCGCTCCAGGCGGCGGTGAAAGCGGTGACATTGGTGCTCTCCGCCCAGATGGCGGTTGGAGCGGCTGGCGCGGCGTCGCTGAACGGCCCGCGCATCACCAGCGCATAGGGCTGGCTGCCGCCTTCGGGGACATTGCGCCCGTTGACGCGCACGGTGTAGGTCCCGGGCGCGCTGGCCACAAACTCGAGCATCTCGACATTGTTGGTGGCATCCAACTTGCCGAGGTTGTTCGGATAAAGTATCGTCTTGGAGGGGGTCTCAACCGTCAGATCAAGATCGTTGACGAGCTTCTTGCCGGCGCCGTAGGTGGAATAGAAATCAGAGTAGGCCATCGTCAAAATGAAAGGCTTGGCTTGCGCCTCGCTCACCACGATCGAAAACGTGTTGGTCTGCCCGGTGACAAGCGCGTTGTCGTCGTACAGCATCAGCGTGATGCCCTCCTCGGGCGAAAGCGTGGAATAGAGATCGAGGTGCCCCCAGCCCTGCACATTGCTCGGGCGGGCGGAAGGGATTTCCTTCGTGTCACCGGTTCCGTACTGTCCGGGCGCCATGTTGCGCGCGCCGTTGAGCAGCAGCGCTTTGACGAGTGCCGCGCTGGGATTCGTCCTGTCGTGTTCCTTGGCCAGCCACTCGCGCGTCAGCGCCGCCGCGCCCGACACCAGCGGAGTCGCCATGCTGGTGCCGCCCATATACAGATAATTGGTGTTGCCGGTGACGGTGCCCCAGCCCTCACCGCTGGCCATTTTGGAACGGGTGGAAATGATGTTGATTCCCGGTGCGATAATATCGGGTTTGATGCGGCCGTCCTCGGTGGGTCCCCGACTGGAAAATGCCCCTAACCCCATGTCGTTTCCGGTGTGCGGGCGCGAGGTGTAATCGCTCTTGATGGGCTCCGCCGGGTAATCACCGGACCAGAGGTCACCCCACCTATAGGTGGAATAACCTCCCGAGGTGCGATAGGACTCCGACGCTCCGACGGCGATGCAATTTTTGGCGGTGCCGGGAGAACAGATGGAGCCGAGGTCCACCACGCCATCATTGTCGGCATCCATGCCTTCGTTCCCGGCTGCCATGACCACCAGAAAGTTTTTATTGCTCCAGACATACTGGTCCAAATACCGCGCGGAATAGGAATATTTTCCGGGCGAATCTTCACCCCAACTGTTCGAGTGGATGCGCGCGCCGTTGTCGTACGCCTGCAGGAACAGAGTGCCAAGCTGATTGGGAATCCCGCTCAAAGAGCTTTGCGTGCCCTGCATGATGAGATTGGCTTCATAGGCGACCCCCCGGTATTTGCCGGTGGACATGCTCCCGCTGCCGAGTACCGAACCGGCGACATGCGTGCCGTGCGAGTTCTCATCCGCCCAGCTGTAGGTTGACCGGTATATGCCGGACAGCCAGCCGAAGCCGGTCACGCGTCCGGCGAAGTCGGGGTGAAGGGTGCTGGTATTGCCGGTGTCGAGCCCGGTGTCGCACACCGCCACCGTCTGCCCGGCCCCGGTCAGTCCAAGCGCTAACCACGCATCGCTGACATTCATCCGGCCGGCTTGTACCGCGACATCGTTGAACGGAACCCGCGGACGATAGGGCTCGATCCATTGCACCTCCGCCCAGCGGGAAATTGCCTCGACGGAATCGGGGGTTAGCGAAGCGCGAATCAACGCCCCATCGGGCGTCTCTTCGACGGCGGCAACAAAGGCATGGCGCATTTCGGCAATTTCGCGCGAGACCCGCACGCGGTCATTCGCATTGAACAGGATGATGATATATTCGTGGGACGCCTCGGCCCCGCCTTTGGTGAGCAACTTGCGGACGGAAGCGGCCCGTTTATACTCCGGCAGGTATTCGCCCACCCACACCACATCCGGCAAAGCCCCAATCTGCGCGATGGCCTCCGGCGGTGCCTGGATCAAAAAGGCGTTCTCCGGAATGTAGCCCTTGAGCTCCGCCCCCGCCTCTGCCAGCGCGGTCTTCCACTCCTCGCGAACCACGTCCTTGAACTGAACCAGCCAGGGCACCGTGCCCCGTGAGCTCACCTGCTGCATCGGCATCGGCTCGGCCGCCGCCATAAGCGCGCGCGACTGGGTGCGCGCCACCGCCCCGCTGGTATCAATCTCTCCCCAGTCCAAAAGAATCGGCGGCGAAGCTCCCCACGCCGACAGCGCCAACAGCCCCCCCAGCCATGCCCCCCGCCCCAACCAACCCTTGGTCCGGCCTCCCCGGCGTGTCATGTGGCATCGGTTCGGCGTCGGTTGGGGTGGCCTGATTTTCAAAGGGTGCTCCTTAACTTGCGTTTATGCACGCGACAAGTCCGGCCCGGATGCGAGGCGTGCGGGGTGAAGCTGTATGGACATACCGCGAACCCCGCAGAACAAAGCAGACGGGTTGGAATCGTCGCGCCTTGGGTCAACATGGATGAAAACTGAATTTTTCATGATGATTTCCGCATCATGCTGCCCTGCAGCAAATGACAATACCTTCATTCATGTTGATGAATAATCCGAGTTAATCAAGTTTGTTCCGCCCTATATGCCATCCCCAACCCTCGAAAGTCGAGGATAAACTCCCGCCTCGCCTATTTTTCAACCGCCACGCTGCCCGCCTGCCAAATTTTCCCGGTTGACACCCGGGGGTTTTGGGCATATGTTCATTACTGCAATCGCGCCATGTCGGCGCAACAACCTGAAAACAAGGAGAAAGAACATGCCTAGCCTGAATAATTCATCAACC
>LSQX01048965.1_pt1 | contig 29359 bp, 31 predicted proteins | sample 654561 | NCBI WGS metagenome assembly LSQX01 (sample SAMN04489861, study PRJNA283612) | anaerobic digester metagenome | isolation source: 4 biogas reactors fed with cattle manure at either 37C or 55C with and... | place: Denmark: Kongens Lyngby | collected 2014 | reverse complement strand
GTGCAGAAGTTTATCGTGCTGTTATAAATGATGATACTGCAAGTGGTGATCATTCTTTGCGTAGCGACTTACAGGATTTTCAACTGGATTTATCAGAACAGCCAGGTCAGGTTGTAATTAGTCTGGATGTTAGTTTGAGTAATTTGCGTAACAAAGACGCACTGATTAAGACCCGTAGCTTTAGTGCTCGTGCACCACTTCAAGCTGAGTCTAATGATGCTGTAATTACTGCTTTTGCTGACGCTAATCAGCAGATTCAGCAACAAATTATTCAGTGGTTAGCTGCAGAGGTGAAGACAAGATAAAGTCGATAATAACGCGGTAATCGTAAAGACAAATTACCGCTTTATTAAAGTCACAACAATCAGTAATATGCTAGTTTATTGACACTTAAAGGTAATAAAGTAGGCGTCATCCACTGAGCCTGAGCCAGTTGGTGCGTGTTGTTGAATATTAACCGCCTTTAGTGGTGAACAAACTCTGTCGGCATTGGTCTGACAAACTTCCCAATTTGGTGCAGTGGTAGGATTATCAGAACACTTGAGACCATAGGAGTTGTGATCGCTTAAATCGATTTTGCTGGCACATGCAGATAAAATTACAGGAATTGCGAGTAAAAGTAATTTCTTTAATTTCATAAGAGTAAACTCCGAGTATTTTCTTTCTTATCAGAACAATTGGATTTTATCAGTTGTTCTGCTGAAATCATAGGGAAAAGCGGTGCACAATAAGAATAACCCTTTTAAAGGAGTTCTACTAGGCAGCCAAAGTAGAGTAACATTTAGTTTCCTATAATGCTACTAATGACTGTTAAGATCAAGTTAACATCTGAAGTAATTTATCCCTATCCAAATTAAGGAGTTATTAAATGAAAAAAGCACTTTTTTTAGTATTATCAAGTTTGATGATTAGTGGTGTTGCTGTAGCTCAAGACGAGGGTCCTGATCATCGCTCAGCCTGGGCTAAATCACAAGATATGTACGTAGAACCTACTTTACGTATTACTGAAACTGCAATTCCTGTTACTCCTGAGCAAGCTGCGCAGCAGAATCTCTCAGTCCGTGAGGTGCCGGTTGGTACTGTCACAGGTGAAAGCAGAACAACTGTTGTTGGCCCTGATGGTCAAGTAGTACAGCAAGCAGCAGAGACTACTACTTCTCTACCTGCACCTACGGCAGAGGAAGCAGTTGAGGCAGTAGCTCCACAAGGTGCTCCAGTTGAGGATTTATCTCGAACTGTACAGTAAGTAGTATGTAAAGTATCATTCAGATTGCCCCTCTTAGGGGAACTGAGTTTATCCTAAAAGCCTGTCAATAATAAGTTGACAGGCTTTTGCTATTTAGGATGGACAAATTTATCTAGTGTTAACTAGGCGCTCAATGAATCCTGTTAGTCTGTAATTTCTTACTAATCTATTTCGTAGGTAGAGTGAGTTGGCAGGTTTACAAATAGCTTTAGTTGACTCAGCTAATATGTCATTGGCTAGGAGCCAAGAAGTCATTGCTGAGCTTAGTGAGGAGCAATACGTTGCGGCCTCAAGCATGGTATTGTCTACTTTGGTATTGGCAGGGGCAGGTACGGGTAAAACTCGAACCTTGATTGGTCGATTGGCCTATTTATATCAGACAGGATGTTTTCAGCAGAGCAGTGTGTTGATGTTAGCCTTTGCCAGAAAGGCGGCAGCAGAGATGCGTGAACGGATTGATCACTTGCTGCCGATGCTATGTGAGGATGTGCAGGTGAGTACCTTTCACAGTCTGGGTTTGTATATTGTGTCGGAGGTCCAAGGGCGCACACCCAAATTATCTGAATTAAGCGAGACAGTAGCTTTAGAAAAATTCATCCGGCAATGTTTTTTTCAACTATGTGCAAAGGAACCCAGTTATTTAGCAGCCTATTTTAAATGGCTTAGTTTTTCATCCATTGCTCGTAGTGCCGAGCCATATTTACGTAGTCTAAATGATGAGTATGTAAGTAATCAAGCTGAATTGATTTGTGCTAACTTACTCTATCAGTTAGATATCGATTATTTTTATCAGCCGCATTATGCATATCAGCATCAATGGCATCGTTATAAATCTTATCGTCCTGGGTTTTATCTGCCATCAGAGGATATCTATCTGGAGGTTTATGAGGTAGCAGAAGATGCGTTGTCTGCTCAACAACAGGAGGAGAGATGCAGGTATTTATCCATACACGAACAGTATCAGACGACATGCCTTGAATTGTTTATGACGAGTACAGCTGAGGTCTTTTATGAGGACAGCCTTGACTTGTTTCGGTCGGTACAGAGACGTTTTAGAGCGACTGAGCGCAAGTGCAGACCTTATCGCACACTTAGGCTGGGACGTTCAGCACATCATTATGAGTATTTAATTGAGAAGCTTTGCGAGTGGCTACCGTTGTTTAAGTACGAGGAGTATTGGCCTGATTTGAACCCACTGCTGGAGGAGGATGGTCAGCTTTTAAATGACTTATTAGAGCCACTTTGGTTGAGCTATCAACGTCACTTGGCTGCAACCGGCAGTATTGATTTTGAGAAAATGATTGCTTTAGCTACACAATACGTTCATTCAGGTGAGTATCAGGTACCTTGGGCTGAAATTATGATTGATGAGTTTCAGGATATTTCATCGCATCGTGCGGCTTTAATACAGGCGATACGAAAACAACAACCCAGTATTAGACTTTTTTGTGTGGGTGATGATTGGCAAGCAATTTATCGATTTGCGGGTTCTGATCTTCGTTTTACCACAGAGTTTGAGACTTTTTTTGGTAAGGTCCACCGTTATGCTCTTAGTCAAACTTTTAGGTTTGGTGAGGTACTAAGTCGGGAGTCTAGTCGTTTTGTATTACAAAATACGCAGCAATCTCGTAAGCATTTACAAGGATATCAGGGGCATAAGTATCCACTTATTTTATGTCCTCAAGAGCAAATGATTGATGCTGATTGGGTTTCTTCTGTTTTAGAGCTCATTCAGCAGGATGTTGAAAAGTTTTCTGAAGGAGGTGGGCGGGAGCGAGTGACAGTATTAATCCTGTCTCGTTTTCATCATTTTTTACCGACTCCGGGAGCGATGCGTGTGTGGATAGATCGTTTTCCAATGATGGAGTTACAGCAAGGAACAGTACACGGTGTTAAGGGTAATGAGGCAGACTATGTACTGCTGTTAGAGATGAATAGAGGGGAGTTCGGGTTTCCATCTGAGAAAAAGAGTGATCAGTTAGTTGAAAGCTTTTTACCAGCAGCAGAGGCTTTTGATTTTGCAGAAGAAAGGCGTTTGTTCTATGTGGCTTTAACACGTGCAAGGCGACAAGTGTATTTAGCATACTCCTCAATTAATGCTTCTGCTTTTATAGAAGAATTAGCCAAAGATTATTCAGTTCTGTATTTTAATGACATTATAAAGACAATTAATGAGTCTAAGCCAAAAAGAATGCGATGGCGAGGTCTAAAGTTTTTAAAACTTAGGTAAAATATAAAGCACTTTGCTCTTGGTTTTTTCTGTTACGGGGTTGCTGGCCGCATATGCGCTTTATTGTTTATTTTTTAGTTTTTTTGTATTTTGCAGAAATCTACGATAGTTTTTTTATCGGTTTAATAGCCGCTATCGTTACTTCTTATCTATGGCGCTATATTAAGCATCGCAATCGTCAGAGGTCATCTACTGGTGCTAGGCCATGGGGAGAAAGCCAGTGGGGTAGAGGAGGGCACAAAAGTGCTTCTGCTTATGATTTTGGCAAGGGACACATTCGTTCAGCAATTTTCCCCAATGAAGTCTTTACGCCCATTACATTTTATGTGGCTTGTCTCTTTTTGTGTCTGGGACGTATCGCTAAGGCTAAGGGTGTTGTTAGAGAAAAGGATATTGACTTGGCTAATGGCGTGATGGATAGACTTCGTTTGCCTGAGGCATTACGAGTTGAGGCAAGAAAGCGATTCAATCAGGGTAAAGAGGCTAATTTCTCCATTCCGGTATTAGTATCAGAGCTCAAAAAGCAGTTTATTGCTTTTCCAAATTTTCAACGAATGTTCTTTGATATCTGTCTGGGAGCAGCTATTTTAGATGGTCGAATTATTCTTTCTGAAAAAGCGATTCTTCGTGATTTGTTTCCTTTAACAGGTGCACAGTCTCAATTATTTGAGCAATTTGTTTCTCAGTTTGAACAGGGATTAAATTCTGGTTCAGGGCAGCGGTCTCGGGGAGCTGGCTACGGAGGTCGAGGTGCTCAGGGACAATCTTATGGTGATGCAGATTCTGGGGGACAAGGATGGAATAGAGGCAGCTCATCAAAACTAGCTGAATCATTAGCCACCCTAGGTGTGACAGAAGATGTTAAGCAGGACGAGTTGAAGCGTGTTTATCGTCGCCTGATCAATCAATACCATCCGGATAAATTGGCGGGACAGAATTTGCCAGAAGGTTTAATTGAAATGGGCAAAGAAAAAACTCAACAAATTATCACGGCTTATAACTATATTAATGAGTATAAGGGCTGGTCTCGTTAAATGATTTGACTGTTAGAAGTAGTGCATGGGGCTTATTGACCCATGCAGCAGCTAAATATAGAACGAATTAAACGATCAAGGCAATATCAGTTATTGTTATAAGCGAGGGCACTTAGCGCTTCTTCGATCACAGTGCTCGATTCACAAAAGAAGATTAAGCTGTCTCCCTCAGATGCATTGTCCAAGATAGTCACAATCTCATCATTAATATCTGTACTTTGTGTGAGCTCACTGACATGAACTGAGCCGCTCTCGAAGCGTTCTTCAGGTAGTATCTGTGGAATCAGTTCGTAGTCTGTGTCTGCATTAATGAAGGCTAAAAAGACTTGGGTCCCTTCAACATGGCAGAGTAGCTCTAAACCAATTTCTTCAATCTGGGCGCCATTGCTATAGTTGATGTGGCGATGAAAAGTGCTTGTTAAATAATCTTGCATAAAATATAACTACTCAACCATAAGGTTAGTAGGGGGAGGTAAATTCTCAGGGGTTGGTGCTGCAGGGCCTTGATATTCATCAGGATGCTGAGCACATGCCGCTATAAATGCGGTAGCTGCTAAAATAAAGAGAAGTTTTTTAATTTTACTCATGGGCTGTGCTCCAAAAACTGCCTGATTAAGATCTTAATTATTATTGTAGTGTATATTTTTATTTATTTCATTGATGAGCTCGACTAAGACAATCCCTAAAATTATCCATATCGATATGGATGCATTTTATGTATCGGTTGAGTTACGGGATAGGCCTGATCTAAAGGGGCTCCCTGTTGTTGTGGCTTGGGAAGGCGCTCGTTCAGTAGTTTGCGCTGCCTCTTATGAGGTCAGGGAGTATGGAGTGCATTCAGCTATGTCTGTCGCTAGGGCAAAGCAGTTATGTCCTGGTGCTATTTATTTAGCTCCTGATTTTGCTAAGTATCGGGCCGTATCTGCACAAGTACATCAAATTTTTAAAAAATATACAGACTTAATCGAGCCTTTATCACTGGATGAGGCTTATCTGGATGTGACTAACAACAAACTGGGGATTCCAATTGCTACTGAAGTTGCGCAGTTAATTCGTCAAGAAATTGTTGAAACGACTGGTTTGACTGCATCCGCAGGCGTAGCTCCCAATAAATTTTTAGCTAAAATTGCATCGGATTGGAATAAGCCTGACGGAATTAAGGTGGTTTCTCCTCAGAAGATGATGGAGTTTTTGATGCCATTAGCAGTGCAAAAAATACCCGGAGTCGGGCGAGTCACTTTGGCTAAAATGCATCGGCTTAAGATATTCACTGTTGAGGATCTATCCAAATTTAGTTTGGGTGAATTAGCTCATCATTTTGGTAGTTATGGCTATCGACTCTATCAGCTCTCAAAAGGGATTGATAGACGGCCGGTTAAAGCGAATCGAGAACCCAAACAAATTTCCGCAGAAAATACCTTTATGCGTGATCTAACCATAGAAGAAATTGCTGATACTCTGCCGCCCTTAGCTGAAAAAGTAGCAGGGGCAGCTCAGCGTAAGGGGCAGTTTGGTTATTGTGTAACTTTACGTTTGAAAACTGCTGATTTTAGAGTGATGACTCGTTCAATTACCTTGTCGCATGTGCTGCATGAAGCTGAAGAGATATTGCAACAGGCTTATTATTTATTGGAGCAACTAAGCCCAGAAGAAAAGTCACAGCTTTATCGCTTGTCAGGAATTGGAATTAGTCAATTCCTGAGTAAAGAAGCTGTGGACTCTCAGCTGAGTTTATTTTAGAGCTTGCCTGTCCTGATTAAGGATTGAGCTTTTCTCGTAAAACCTTGGAAACCATACTCATATCCGCTCGTCCGGCTAATTTGGGTTTAATCATACCCATCGCCTTGCCCATGGCAGCGCCCCCGCTAATACCATCCGCGCTTAACTGAGCTAGGACTTCTTCAATCAAGGTGGTGATTTCCTCGGCGCTAGCTTGTTCGGGCATAAACTCACTTAATACATCAATTTCTGCTTGTTCAGCGGCAGCAGTTTCAGTACGACCTGCTTGTTCATAAGCCTGGATTGATTCACGGCGTTGTTTGATTTGCTTATCGATAATGCTAATAATGTCATCGTCTCCAAGCTCAATGCGTTCATCAACCTCACGCTGCTTAATGGCAGCTTGTAATAAACGTAAGGTGCTTAAGCGAGCAGAGTCGCGAGCTCTCATGGCATCTTTGGTGGCATTATTAATTTTATCTTTTAGGCTAGACATGATTTATCCTATAATTACGTTGAAATTTAGCTTAATGTCATTATTATATATCTGTTACTCTAAAATAAAATAATCACTAAGGGATTGAATTTAAGCTAATGGCAAAATTTGTTATCAATAAAAAATACTTACCTAAAGAGCGGGCAGGAGCTGGCCAGCTTTTTATTATCTTGTCACGTACAGCCAAAGCAGAAGATATTGAAGCGGCAGATGAGGTATTAAAAGTTCTGTCAGCACGTTTTCCTTTTGCTACGCTGATTAATAGTAGCTTGCTTGATGCCTCTCCTTTAGAAGGACAATCCGAGACTGAGCAACAAAGTTGGTTAGACTCTATACAGCCAGTTTGGCTTAACTTTATACGTCAACAACAAAGTGAATTTCAGGTTGCGGATGCAGCTACGGCCTTAGTTGGAGTTGGTGAACTAGGCGCACTAGTGCTTGAGTTGGCTAAGCAGCAAGCGCCTGTAGCTGGGCGTCTTATCGCTTTTGGTAGTCGTTTTGTCAATTTACCTGAAGTGCCCGTTTCTTTAGATCAGACCTTACATCTTTTTCATGCGGCTAGTGATGCTGAAGTAGATGCTAAGCATAGTCATATTGCGCAGATGGCTATTGATAACCTAGAGGGAGATTGTACGATCGATTTGGTTCAAGGGATCGATGACTCTCTAGACCCTGCCTTGATTACACAAATGCGTGTTCGTTTGGAAACTTGTATTCCTTTACGTATTTTAAGGGAAGTCCAGGAAGCGGCAGGGAAGTAGCTGGATTAATTTAAGTGGCAGCTTATAACAAGGGCTTAACTTGTTGCTGCCTCAGCCTCTATCTCTTCGGCACTCAGTGGGCGTTTGCCTAATCGGGTAGCAATCATGGCACATACCATCAGTTGTAGTTGATGAAATATCATCAAGGGCAGGATAATTGCTCCTATTGGCATGCCAGCGAAAATAATTTGTGCCATGGGTAGACCACTTGCCAAGCTCTTTTTTGAACCACAAAAAACGATGGTGATGCGATCTGCTAAATTAAAACCTAAGGATTTAGCGATAAGGTGGCTTAATCCTAAACTAAGTGCGAGGATGATAGCGCTGGCAAAAAATACCGCAATCAATGATGAAAGCGGTGTTTCATGCCATAAACCCTCATTTACTGCATGTGAAAAAGCCGCATAAACCACCAATAAAATAGAACCTTGATCTACTATTTTTACGAGTAGCTTATTTTTCAATAAAAACTGCCCTAAGAGAGGCCTTAAAAAGTGACCAATCGCAAAGGGTACAAAGAGCTGAAAAATAATCTTCACAACGGACATCAGATTGATGCTAGGTATCTGTTCGCTAAAATCAGTTAAGATAAGTGCTACTAATAGCGGAGTTACAAAAATACCAACGATGCTGGACGCTGATGCATTACATATAGCTGCTGCTAGATTACCCCTAGCCATGGAAGTAAAAGCAATCGCCGATTGTACGGTTCCTGGGAGCATGCAGAGGTATAGAAAGCCTAGGTACAATGTCGGGGTCATTAAGGGTTCAAGCACTGGTCGTAACAAAATGCCGATCAGAGGAAAGACCACAAAAGTGATGCAGAAAATGACAATATGGATACGCCAATGCATAATGCCTTGGTAAATCGCTTGTCTGGAGAGTCTTGCTCCATGTAAAAAAAACAAAAGACCGATCGCGATTTTGCTAGCCCAGTCAATCGCTACTTCACCTTGCCCCTTAGCGGGTAGGAGAGTAGCGATAATGACTACAAGGGTTAGTAGAGTCGTAAATTGATCAGGAATTAATCGTTTGTAATCAAAGCGCATTGTTCGTTTGTTATTAATTAATTGCTTTTTTAAAAGAGCGTTGAAGTTTAATCTATAGATTAGCCCCTAGAGTACATCAGAGGCGTAGTCTGCTAATCTTGAGCGTTCACCTTTTTGCAGGGTCACGTGTCCGGAATGTGGCCAGCTCTTGAAGCGATCAACAACATAGGTTAAACCTGAGCTACCCTCAGTCAGATATGGTGTATCAATCTGGGCGATATTACCCAAGCAGATGATCTTTGTGCCGGGGCCAGCGCGTGTAACCAAGGTTTTGATTTGTTTGGGGGTCAGGTTCTGAGCTTCATCAATAATCACAAATTTGTTTAAAAAGGTGCGACCGCGCATGAAGTTCAGAGAGCGGACCTTGATATGGGAGTGGATTAGCTCCTTACTTGCACTTCTCTCCCATTCTTGTAGATTTTCGCGATTATTGCCTGAGTGTAAGTATTCGAGGTTGTCCTCTAGAGCCCCCATCCATGGTTGCATCTTTTCTTCTTCGGTACCGGGTAAGAAGCCGATGTCTTCACCTACAGAGACAGTAACGCGAGTCATAATGATCTCGGTGTAGCGTTTAGTTTCTAGCACCTGAGTCAGGCCTGCTGCTAGCGCCAGTAAGGTTTTACCCGTCCCTGCTTGACCTAATAAGGAGACAAAATCAACTTCGGGACTCATCAAGAGGTTAAGGGCGAAGTTTTGTTCTCTATTGCGGGCCGTGATACCCCAGATATTATTTTTCTTGTGCGTATAATCACGTACCGTAGCTAGTACAGCTGTTTTACCGGTAACCTCTTTTACCTGAGCATATAGGGGAGTATCACCTTCTAGGTAAACAAATTGATTAACTAGAAATTCTGAGCAGAGTGGACCCTTAATTTTATAAAAGGTAGTACCACCCTGAATCCATGATTCCATGTCTTTGCCATGGCGGACCCAGAAGTCTTCTGGTAATGGCATGACACCGTCATAAACTAAATCAGAGTCTTCTAATGAGTGATCATTTAGATAATCCTCTGAAGCCAAGCCTAAGGCTTTGGCTTTTAAGCGCATATTGATGTCTTTGGAAACTAGAATGACTTCACGTTTTTTTTCTGTTTGCTCGAGAGTTTGTACAACATTGAGGATGATGTTATCTGGTTTGTCAGCCTCTAATTGTTGTTCGTGCAATTGCTCAAACTTTTGAGTTTCAAAGAATAATAGACCGGTTGCTTCCTTGTTGCCTAAGCTATTTAAAGGAATGCCTTCATCGAGACTTTCGTGATCGCTGACTAGTGAATCTAGTGTGCGACTTACTTGACGGGCATTGCGAGCTACCTCGGTTAAGCCTTTTTTGTTGTGATCCAACTCTTCTAAAGCCATCATTGGCAAGAAGATATCATGCTCCTGAAAACGGAACAGACTAGTAGGATCATGTAATAAGACATTGGTGTCTAGAATAAAGAGTCTGTGCTGTTCTGTGCTAGGCGCCGAAGCGACAAGCTCAGTGTGGACCGATTTTGTGCTTGCTTTTTGTGGTGCAGCCTTAGCTGCTTTTCTAACAGCAGCTTTAGAGGGTATTGTAGCTACTTTTTTAGCAGTTACCTTTTTACTAGCTGCTGTTTGCTGGTCAGCTTTAAGCTCTTCTCCGAGAGTGATGGTTTTTACTTGTGTAGATGCATCGACTACTGTCGTTGCTACGGCAGTAGTTTGCTCCTCTAGTGTCAACTCTTCTGCAATGCGAGTCTCTTTTGCTATTTGAGCAGCTTTTTTGGCTGGACTTTTTCTGGCGCGACGTACTTTTGGCGTCGGCATATCACTCATGTCTAGGCGAGTTGCAGGTTTTAGTGGAGGTTTAGGAAGAGCCATGATTTGTACACCAAAATTTAAAAGAATGGGAAAGGGCAAGAAGACAAGAGACTTACTGTGATTCTCTAATAGTCTTTAGTACTTCATCTGCGTGGCCCGCGACCTTGACCTTGCGCCATTCAGCGATTAATACGCCTTTAGGATCAATTAAGAAGGTACTACGTTCAATACCTTTACCAATTTTTCCGAACATGTTTTTTTCTTTAATAACGTCGAACTGATTACATAATTCCTCAGTACTATCAGAAATAAGTTCAAATGGTAATTCATACTTATCAATAAAGTTCTGATGTGATTTTAATGAGTCACGGGAAATGCCGACAATCTCGGTGTTAAGCGATTTGAAGTCTTCATATAGGTCGCGGAAGTCTTTAGATTCGTTAGTGCATCCCGGTGTATTATCCTTTGGATAAAAATAAAGTACTAAATACTTACCATTGAAGTCACTGAGAGAAATTGCGCCATCATTGGTTTCAGCTGTGAAATTATCAACTTTTTTATTTAATTCTACGATAGTGCTCATAATAATTAACTCCTCGGTGTTGAAATTTATTTTATAGGTAAAAGGTCAATCTAACCCATCTAGTAAGAGGGCTGCAACTACAATACGATTTTCGCTCATCAGTACATTGTATGTGCGTGCAGCAGATTTAGTGTCCATGCATTCGATCCCGATGCCTGCTGCTAGGAGAGGTTGCAGTATCACTGGTGAAATAAAATGTTGTTTCTTGCCTGTACCGATGATGATAAGCTCTGGGGCATTATCATAAGAAACGCCGCTAGTACCATCGTTTAAGAAAGCAAAGGGATCAGCTTCTTTTTCGATGAGGCTGGCTGCTGTACTGATCGATTCTAAGGTAATGTCCTGAATGTTCCCGACTTCCCAAGTGCTGACAGCTCCTTCGGGGCGAAAGAAAATGGCATGGTGATACTTTTGTTCGTTGATTTCTATGTAGTCATCGCCATAACCAGTTACTGTGTTAGCAGCGGTTCTTGATTGCAACTGAAGTTCCACTATATCTCCTTTTTTGATCAATCTTAGGGTTCAATTGTGACATGTTAATGAATCTAAATCGTCCATACCACATCTTTTACATGGAAAATTTACTATTTTTCATAAATTAATTGCCCACTTACCTTAGATAGGATAGATTAAATAGTTTGTCAACATTTTATTTGAATTAGTGGTGGGCTATGAGATCTTTTCCGCGTATTGAGCGTTTACCTCCTTATGTTTTTAATATTACTGGCGAGCTTAAGATGGCCGCACGAGCGCGTGGTGAGGATATTATCGACCTTTCCATGGGTAATCCAGATGGTCCGACCCCACAGCATATCGTTGATAAACTAATTGAGTCAGCACAGAAGCCGCATACACATGGTTATTCTGTCTCTAAAGGTATTTTCCGTCTTCGTAAGTCCATTACCGATTGGTACGAACGTCGTTATGATGTTCGTTTAGATCCTGAAAATGAAGCTATCGTTACGATTGGCTCCAAAGAGGGTTTGGCGCACTTGATGTTAGCCACCTTGGCTGAGGGTGATACAGTGTTAGTGCCAAACCCGAGCTATCCTATTCATATTTATGGAGCAGTGATTGCAGGTGCTAATGTCCGTTCAGTACCGATGATTCCGGGTGGAGACTTCTTTGCTGAAATCGAAAAGGCAGTTAGTGAGTGTATTCCAAAGCCGAAGATGCTAATCATTGGGTTCCCTAGCAACCCGACGGCTCAATGCGTTGATTTGGAGTTTTTTGAGCGTATTGTTGCATTAGCTAAAACACATAATATGATCGTGGTGCATGACTTGGCTTACGCTGACATGAACTTTGATGGCTATGTGGCACCGTCAATTATGCAAGTACCTGGAGCTAAAGAGGTCGCCGTTGAGTTTTTTACCCTCAGTAAAAGTTATAATATGGCGGGCTGGCGAGTCGGCTTTATGGTGGGTAATGAAGAAGTAGTTAATGCATTAGCCCGGATCAAGAGCTACCATGACTATGGTATGTTTACGCCGATTCAAGTTGCTGCGATTGCCGCATTAGATGGGCCTCAAGATAGTGTTAAGCAGCAGGTCGAAATTTATCAGAAGCGTCGTGATGTGTTAGCTAAGGGCTTGCATGATATTGGCTGGATGGTAGAGGTCCCTAAGGCTTCCATGTATATCTGGGCAAAAATCCCCGAGTTTTATGAGTCGTTGGGATCGTTGGAGTTTTCTAAAAAGCTATTGGCTGATGCTAAGGTAGCTATCTCTCCCGGTATAGGGTTTGGAGAGTATGGTGATGATTATGTGCGTTTTGCCTTGATTGAAAATGAGCAACGTATTCGCCAAGCAGTTAGAGGGATAAAGGACATGTTTAAAAAGGATGGTGCATTCAGTGAATGATTTAAAACCGATTAAGGTAGGTTTATTAGGCTTTGGTGTAGTAGGAAGTGGTACATGGGCAGTGCTTAATCGCAATGCCGATGAAATTGCTCGTCGTGCAGGTTGTCGTATCGAGATTGTCCGCATTGCGACTCGCAACCCATCAAAAATTAGTGATGTGCCGGGACATGTGCTGGTCGATGATGATTTGATGGGTTTAGTTAAAGACCCCGAAATCGATATAGTGGTTGAGTTAATTGGTGGCTCAACCTTAGCTCGAGAGTTAATTTTAGCTGCGATTGCCGAGGGCAAACACGTTGTGACTGCTAATAAAGCCTTGTTAGCCTTGCATGGCAATGAAATCTTTGCTGAAGCGAGTGCCAAGGGTGTGATGGTTGCCTTTGAGGCAGCGGTGGCCGGTGGTATTCCTATCATTAAGTCCATTCGTGAGGGATTGACTGCTAATCGTATTCAATGGTTAGCAGGGATCATTAACGGTACGACCAACTTTATTCTTTCCGAGATGCGCCGCCGCAATCTGGATTTCGCTACTGCGCTACAAGAGGCCCAGGACTTTGGTTATGCCGAAGCGGATCCGACTTTTGATATTGAGGGAGTAGATGCGGCGCACAAATTAGCGTTATTAGCGTCTATTGCTTTTGGGATTAAAATTCAATTCGATAAGATTTACGTAGAAGGTATTAGTCATTTGGCGCAAGAAGATTTTGCGCATGCACAAAATTTGGGTTATCGGATCAAATTACTGGCCATCGCTAGACATCGCAAAGAGGGGATTGAGTTACGTGTTCATCCAACTTTAGTTAAAAGTAATGAGCTACTTGCTAATGTTGAGGGTTCTATGAACGCTGTACTGGTGCGCGGTGATGCTGTTGGAGAAACGCTTTATTATGGTCCTGGAGCTGGTTCAGAGCCCACCGCATCGGCGGTTGTTGCTGACTTGGTTGATGTGACACGTATGCACAATACTGATCCTGAAAATCGTGTGCCTCATTTAGCATTCCAGCCTGAAGCGTTAGCAGATTATCCAATATTAGCAGTTGAAGAGGTGCAGACTTCTTATTACTTACGTTTATTGGTTGACGACCGTTCTGGTGTTATGGCAGAGATTACTCGTGTTCTGGCAGAGGATGATATTTCCATTGACTCCATGATTCAGGAGCAAGATAATGATGGCAAAGCGACGATTATCTTCTTGACCCATAAGTGCCGAGAGGGTGATGTTGACAAGGCGATTGGTCAGATAGAACAAATGCCATTTGTACATTCCAAAGTGACCCGTATCCGTTTGGAGCAATTAGAAAAATGAAATACGTTTCAACCCGTGGTGGTTTAAGTCCTACAGAATTTAGCGATATTCTTTTAGAGGGTCTGGCTCCTGATGGTGGCCTGAGTGTGCCTTCTATCATGCCCCGCATAGATAATGCGACGCTTGAAGTCTGGCGCCGCTTAAACTACGCTGAACTGGCTACAGAGATTTTGAGTCTGTTTATTACGGACATACCTAAAAGTGAGATTCGTCAGCTCTGTGAAAAAAGCTATAACACAGATAGTTTTAATTCAGCAGAGATTGTCCCCCTCAAAAAAATCAATGATCAGATTACCTTAGTGGGTTTATCTGAAGGACCAACCCTTGCCTTCAAAGATATGGCCATGCAGTTCTTGGGTAATATCTTCGAGTATGTTTTAGCGAAACGCGATACGACCTTGAATATTCTCGGCGCTACTTCAGGTGACACGGGTTCTGCTGCCGAGTATGCTTTGCGTGGCAAAAAAGGTGTGCAGGTTTTCATGTTATCCCCACATGGGCGTATGAGCGAGTTTCAACGAGCTCAAATGTTTTCCCTAGCGGATGAAAATATTCACAATATCACGGTCAAAGGCGTTTTTGATGACTGTCAAGATATTGTCAAAGCACTCTCTAATGATCTTGATTTCAAAGAAAAGTATCGCTTAGGTGCTGTTAACTCAATTAACTTTGGGCGTATTGCCGCTCAAGTTGTTTATTACTTCTGGGCTTGGTTAAGAGCGACTGAGGGTGCAGCGCAGCGTGTTTCAATTACGGTGCCATCGGGTAACTTCGGTAATATTTTAGCCGGACACATAGCACGCCAAATGGGACTGCCGATTAAGCGTCTAGTGCTAGCGACTAATGAGAATAATGTCTTAGAGGAGTTCTTCCGCACTGGTGTTTATCGTCCAAGAGCGGCTGAGAAAACCTACAAGACTTCAAGTCCTTCCATGGATATTTCTAAGGCCTCAAACTTTGAGCGTTTTGTTTATGATTTAATGCATCAGGATGGAGCTAAAGTCAAAGCACTTTGGGAGCAATTAGCCACTGAGGGTTATTTCGATTTATCTGAAGAAAAGCATCGCTTTGAAGCGGAGTTCGGCTTTTTATCGGGTGCCAGTACTCATCAGGATCGTCTCGATACGATCAAGTCAGTTTATGAGGAGAGTGGCTTAATCATTGATCCGCATACGGCTGATGGGGTTAAGGTTGCACGTGAAAATCTTCACGATGGCGTACCTATGTTAGTTCTTGAAACAGCATTGCCGTTGAAGTTTTCCGAGACCATTAAGGAAGCCATTGGTATTGATATGGAGTTACCTGAGCATCTGGCTGACTTGATGGAACTACCACAGTATGTTGAAGAGATGGACAACGATGTGGAGCAGGTGAGAGCCTATCTGCAACAGAATATTCAACTGTAATTATTAAGGCTGAAGCCTGTTTTGGAGTAGGGGTTGTGGTGAGCTGATTGATAGTTCAACATTAACCCCTTTTTTATTATGAAGCATAGTTATTTATTTTATTTTTTGCAGTTTGCAAAGTCCATTCTCTTATTAAGTTTTGTCTTTAGTTTGACGCGTTTTTATGCTTATCCCACAGGTGATGGTAGTCAATTAGGATTGCTTGGTAGTTTTGGTTTCTCGGTGTTTGGTATGATTTCCATGGCGATGCTCTATGCGGTGCCAGCTCTGATATCACCTTTTGCTTATAAATATTTTTATAACAAACGTTTGATCGCAGCAGTACTTAGTTTTGTCATTTTTGCAGGCTATCATTATTTTTTCTTAAGCCATATTTCACCCGAGTTTGAAAGTTTATCCCAGCAGTACCCAACGATGTTTTGGTTGCTGTTTTTAGCATTTATTGCCCTGACTGAGTTTTTTATTTGGCGTAAGGAAAAAAGCTTAAGTAGTAAGTAATTAGAGTTTTCATTACTACTGATAGAACATTAGAGAGAAGTTTATGCAAACAGAGCTCCATTCTTATAATCCGGCAGAAGGGCATGGCCTAGCTCATGACCCGCTTAATGCAATTATTGGTCCTCGCCCAATTGGCTGGATTGGTACTAAAAGCAAAGAGGGTGTTTTAAATCTGGCGCCTTTTTCTTTTTTTAACCTTTTTAACTACGATCCGCCTATCTTGATTTTTACTGGAACGAGGCAGAAAAAAGATACGATCCAAAATGTCGAAGATACGGGTGAGTTTAGTTGGAATTTGGTGACTCGCGAATTGGCTGAACAAATGAACTTGAGTAGTATTGAAGCGCCAGTAGACGAGTTTGATTTCGCCAAGTTGACTCCTTTGAAAGGTGAAATGGTTGATGCGCCTAGGGTTGCTGAGAGTCTTGTTACCATGGAGTGCAAGCTACTATCTTGTAATCAACTAAAGGACATAGACGGGGTTGAGCATCCGAGCTGGATTGTCATGGGACAAGTTGTGCGAGTTCATATTGCTAGATCGATGATTGATGAAAATAATATCTATCAGGCGCATCGAGCACGTAGGGTGTTACGTGCAGGTGGACCGGCTAATTACTATGAAATTACCGAGGATACTCTATTTCAAATGCAGCGTCCGAGTAGCAAAGAGCACAAGGTATAACTTAAATTTTATTAAAAGAAAACTTATGTTTTTGAGCAATCCAGGCTTTGCGTAAAGGACTTAAGTTTGTTCGGTGTTCCAGTATGTCTTTAGGACTTTTATCGATTTTTTGTAAAAGCTCTTTATGCATGCTAGCAAAACTTAGTAAAGGACGAAGTCGACGAATTTCTTCTTTAGGAAAGCTGTTAAGCTCCTGCTGTGTTGCATCAAAGAAGCTTAAGGCGCGTGTTTTTTGAAAGTCGACGAGCTCCTTAAAGTTATCGCTATATTGTCGTTGCTGTATTTGATTGGCTGTGACGTTAAATTGGCGTAAATCGGACATGGGAATATAAATTCTACCCTGCATACTATGCAGGCCGATGTCACGGATGATGATCGTCAGGCCTATGGCTTTGGCTAGGTTAGTAGTAAAAGCATGATGCTTTTCGGGAGAATAGTTATTGCCTAGCAATTGCCAGCTTAGTAGCTTGCTTAGGGAGCCAGCGTTAAGCAATAAGTATTTTTCTAGATTTGGCCAGTCTAAATAGCGTCCCTGACTCAAATCCAGTTCAGTCGCTTCAATCATTTCTGAAAAAAGCTGAAATACTTGCGCGGTTGCCTTTGGATCTGAGCTACATAAAGACAGTAAACTGCCTTCGCTTGATAAGGCTTTAGTAATAGGATGGTTGCTTTGTCCCTTTAGGCTTTGCTCTAGCTCAGAGCGCCACCAAGCTAGCTTAACTCGGGCGACAGAGGCCTCCTTGCACTCGATTAGTACCTCACTGATCTCTTTATGTAGGGCCAGTAGCGCCGTCAGGTGAGGGCGCTGTGCATCAGAAGAAGTCAGCAGAGCATAATAAATACTACTTGCCGGACGGTTTATTTTATCTTCACAATAGGCTAGTGGCGTCATAAAAAGAAATATAAAGTATGAAAGAGAGGATTATTTTAACAATAGTCTACTAGATAGGCTTTTTAAAGTCGGCTATAACCGTTTTAGCTTATGGATATTAGGGGCAACAGTTAAGCATTATTATACAAAAGGCGTACAATAACATACTATGCCAGTAGTCTATCGGTTTAGGTTTAAAGTTTAATTTTAAGCGTTTATATTTTAGGGTGATATCTTGCCACGTCCGACCTTAGCAACTATTTCTACGCCTAATATGGCACACAACTTGGAGGCCGTTAAGCAGTTGGTCAAGCAACAAGTAGGTGATGCGCGTTTTCAACACAGTAAAACCATTGCTGTTGCCAAGGCTAATGCCTATGGTCATGGTATTGAAGCTGCAGTGCGTGGTTTCGCTGCTGCCGATGGTATTGGTGTCATAGAAACTGAGATGCTCTACAAACTGAGGGAGCTTGGTTGGCAAAAGGAGCTCGTGTTACTTGAGGGTTTTTTTGATGAGTCGGATCTAGTCACTTTACAGCAATGTAAAGTGACTACTGCGGTACATTCTCAGGAACAATTAGATGCGCTTGATTTGTTAGCAGAAGGTGCCGCGCTTAAGGTGATGCTAAAGCTCAATACTGGTATGAATCGTTTGGGTTTTAGGCCTGAGGTCTTGGACGATGTATTAACTCAATTAGAGCGACTTCAGGCGCAGCGTAAGGTTAGTGAGGTGGTGGTGATGATGCATTTTGCTGATGCTGATGCGCCGGATAGAGCCTCACTTGATTATGCTTGGACGAATTTACGACAGGCATTAGAGCAAATCCATAGCAGGAAGTTTGCATTTAATAGTTTAAGTGTTTGTAATTCGGCAGCGACTTTACGCTATGCCGATGAGTTATTGCTACCCGATTATAAAAATACTATCCGTCCAGGCCTTTGTCTTTATGGTTCCTCACCCATGGGTAATCAGGAGGAACAGAGAGCAATAGATTTTAATTTAAAACCAGTGATGACATTAAAAGCAAAAATTATCGCTATACAGGAGGTTGCCGCTGGAGAAACTGTCGGCTATGGGAGTCGCTTTAAGGCAAATGAGCGGACTCGAATTGGTGTAGTAGCCTGTGGTTATGCGGATGGTTATCCGCGTTGGGCTGATGCTTCAACACCCGTTGTGGTTAATGGGGTTGAGACACATCTTGCTGGTCGTGTTTCCATGGATATGATTACCATTAATTTAAATCCGGTTCATGAGGTACGGGTTGGTGACTGGGTAACTCTATGGGGCGATGGCGGAGCGAGCATTGATAGGGTAACAGAATGCGCTGGTATGGGTTCTTATGAAACGTTATGTAATTTGAACCAACGAGTAATAAAACAAATTATTTAGTAGTTAAATGGCAAAAGCAAAAACAATTTTTACATGTCAGTCCTGCGGTGGAACGGCACTTAGATGGCAAGGACAATGTCCTAATTGCCAAGAGTGGAATACCTTAGAAGAAACCATTGAGCGTGTCGAGAGTAAAAAGGCAGTTTCCAATCGTTTTAATCACCTAGCTGCAACAACGCCTGTACGTCGCTTGGCAGAGGTACAAATGCAGGATATACCACGCATGAGTACAGGTCAGGCAGAATTTGATCGGGTACTTGGGGGTGGCCTGGTTCCGGGCTCTGTGGTTTTAATTGGTGGTGATCCTGGGATTGGTAAATCTACCTTGTTACTTCAGGTGTTGACTAGTTTATCCTTGAGTGAGGATGTCCTCTATGTGACTGGAGAAGAGTCGGATCAGCAAGTGGCTTTGAGAGCAAAACGATTGGAATTGACAACGGATGCCGTACAGTTACTGGCTGAAATTCAATTGGAAGCCATTCAAAGAGCAGTTGATGAGCTCAATCCTAAAGTCGTGGTAATTGACTCCATACAAACTATGTTCTCTGCCGAGTTAACTGCGGCTCCAGGTTCAGTATCACAGGTTAGAGAGTGTGCAGCCCAGCTAACGCGTATGGCTAAGCAAAGAGGTATTGCACTTGTGATGATTGGTCATGTGACTAAAGACGGTAGTCTCGCTGGGCCTCGGGTGTTAGAGCACATTGTGGATACTGTGCTGTATTTTGAAGGCGATAGTCATTCATCACATCGCTTAATTCGTGCCTTTAAAAATCGCTTTGGCGCAGTCAATGAGCTAGGTGTTTTTGCCATGACCGATAAGGGCTTGAGAGGAATTAATAACCCTTCCGCAATCTTCTTGTCTCAGCACTCAACTGATATTGCTGGCTCTTGTGTAATGGCAACTCAAGAGGGCACTAGGCCGCTCTTAGTCGAGATTCAGGCCTTGGCGGATGCTGCTCATGTGCCTAATCCAAGGCGTTTAAGTCTAGGGTTGGATGGTAGTCGTTTAGCCATGTTGCTAGCCGTTTTACACAGACATGGCGGTATTCCTACCTTTGATCAGGATGTATTTATTAATGCGGTCGGGGGCGTTCGGATCACAGAAACGGCCTCTGATTTACCCGTTTTATTAGCCATTATTTCTTCACTTCGAGATAAACCACTGCCAGAAGGATTCTTTGCTTTTGGTGAGGTTGGTTTAGCAGGGGAGATTCGACCGGCAACACGGGGCCAAGAGCGACTAAAAGAAGCAGCCAAGTTAGGTTTCAAGGTCGCAATGATTCCAAAGCATAATGCACCCAAACAAGATATTGGAGGCTTAACGGTTTGGCCGGTGTCACGTTTAGCGGACATTTTTGATTTTTTAAGAAAGGAATAAGGCTTTGGAAGTCGTCTTAGAATTTGCCATGTTTATCGTACTGGGTGCCATTATTGGTTTTGTTGGTGCTTTAGTGGGGATTGGTGGGGGGATTGTTGCTATCCCCATGCTGGCTATTGTATTTGATATGCCACAGCAGTTAGCCCAAGGTACCGGGATGGTAATGATTGTGGCTAATGTATTATTTGCGGTTCATGGCTACAACAAAAACAATAAAATTGATTTCAAAGGGGTTAGCCTAGCCATCGTAGTCAATGTCATTGTGACTTACTTTGCTTCAATGTTGGTTCAGGGGGTTGACCCTGATTTATTAAGAAACTGTTTTGCGGTCTTACTTTTTTTACTATCTTTACTGTATTTTTGGCAAACGCGACCTCGTAAAAATGTTGATTTATTGAAGGGAAGGCCAGAAAAAGAGTATAAGAAGATGGGGCATGTCGGATTTTTTATGCTCGGAGTGGCTGCCGGTGCTGTTGGTGGATTCTTCGGTGTTGGCGGCTCATTAGTAGCAGTACCAGTGCTTACGATGATTTACGGTTATAGGCAGGTAGTTGCTCAAGGGATTGGTTTAGCCCTCGTTTTACCTGGGGTGACGATGGGTTTAATTACTTATTCGATGCATGGAAGTACTGATTGGATGATAGGAATTCCCTTGGCAATAGGCGGTGTTATGATGGTCAAGCAGGGCATACAGTTGGCAGTACGTTTATCAGAGGTTTTTTTAAAACGACTTTTTGCTGTGGTGCTTCTTTTTACGGTAGTTCTGATGCTTCTTAAGTAGCTATCAAATTTATAGTGACAGTGTGAGTCTCAATATAGGTATTTATCAAGATGGCGGTCTATGGAAATCAAGGCAACAGTACAAGGTGATGGCTGGGGTATCCTAATTCATCCGGATTGGCAAAAGGATATTCTTCAGAGTGAGCTAAGCTTGGTTGATAGTTTTAGCCCAGCTATTTTTAGAGCGGAATGTTATGGCACTGATGCTAAGAGAGTTAGTGTTGGTGGGCGTAACGCTGCCTGGTTTATACCGACTGCTATAGGCCCAGCGGTGTTGAGGTATTATCGTCGTGGTGGGTTAATTGGTAAATTTAATCGCTCAAAGTATTTTTACACTAATCCACAAGGAACCCGTGCCTTTCAAGAATTTACGATTATTAATTACCTACATCAGGCAGGCTTAAGCGTACCCAAAGCATTAGGTGCTTTTTACCAAAAAAAAGGGCTATTTTGTGAGATGGCCTTAATCACTTCCTTAATTGAGGATACGCAGCCCTTAGCGATGATTTGTCAGCAATTAATAGATGCTGAAATCAGACAGGAAGAAGCAGAACGCTATGCCCGTTCAGCTGCTTATAAGATTCACCAAATGCATGATTTAGACGTGTGGCATGCGGATCTTAACGCCTTTAATATTTTATGTTCTAGCGATCCAATCAACGCTTATTTAATTGATTTTGATAAAGCAAAAAAAATAAAACTGGATCATCGACTAAGACAACAAAATCTAGATCGTCTCGCTCGTTCCTTAAAAAAGGTTTGTGGTGAACAAAGTATTGTATTTATGGAACAAATCTTACAAAATTATCATCATTTTGAATAGAATCAACCCTTTTAAAAGGGTTTCGCTTTATCATTAGTTTTTGTTTTTTTGTATAGGGGATTGCTCAGATGAAACTGAAATCTATTGGTCTCTCTTTAATGGTTTCCGCCTTTGTTGCAGGCACTGCCACAGCACAAGATAGTAATGTAGTTAACGTGTATAACTGGGCCGAATATACTGCCCCTGATACAATTCCCGGTTTTGAACGAGAAACCGGTATTCAAATCCGTTATGACACTTATGACACTAACGATATTCTTCAAGCTAAGTTATTAACCGGTAACTCCGGCTACGATGTAGTGGTACCTGCTACTCACTACGCAGCGCGTCAGATTGAAGCCGGTTTGTTGCAAAAACTGGATAAGTCCCAGATTCCTAACTGGGAACATTTAGATCCGGAGATTATGGCTGTTGTAGCTCAGGTTGATCCGGGTAATGAGTATCTTGTACCGTGGGGTTATGGCACTAATGGTCTTGGTTATAACGTAACCAAAGTCAAAGAAATCATGGGTGAGGATTACGATTTCCGTGATTGGTCTAATTTATTTGATCCTGAGAAGGTAGAAAAGCTGCGTGGTTGCGGTATTTCCATTCTTGATGAGGCGGCTCAAGTGTTCCCGGCTGTCTTGCATTACTTGGGTAAGGATCCTAATAGTTCAGAAGAAGCGGATTATCGTGAGGCGATTGAGGTTTTAAAAGCCATTCGTCCCTACGTTCGTCAGTTTAGTTCTTCTGGCTATATTGATGAGTTAGCTTCAGGCGATTTATGTTTTGTTTATGGTTTTAATGGCGATGTGATGATTGCTGCTGACCGTGCTAAAGAAGCGAATCGTGATTTTGAAATCGCTTACTTCACGCCAAACGATGGCGCCCCAGTCTGGTTTGATACCATGGCAGTACCTAAGGATGCACCGAATTTTGATAATGCGATGAAGTTTATTAACTACATTGAAACGCCAGAAGTGCATGCTGCTATCACCAATGAAATGTTTTTCACCAATGCTAATAAAACAGCGCGTGAACACGTTTTACCTGAAATCGCTGCCAATGAGGAGCTGTATCCAGGCGCAGAGAAGGCTAAGACTTTATTTGTAATTAAACCCCAGCCGATGAAGATTCTTCGTTTACAAACGCGCTTATGGGCTGAGTTAAAAGCAGGACGTTAATAGTAAATTAACAGATTTTTTAGCAGATAAAAAATGGCCCGTATTGATTAAGTTTTACTTGATCTACGGGCCATTAATCAATTGATTGAATAGGAATTGCAAAGCAAATGACTGAAGGGCATTTAGCAGCTACTGCTACGACGGATGATGAGTTTTTAAAGCTGGTCGACTTAAAAAAGATTTTTGGAGACGTGGTCGCTGTTAAAGGAGTTGATTTAACAGTTAAGCGTAATGAGATTTTTGCTTTATTGGGTAGCTCGGGTTGTGGTAAGTCCACTTTATTAAGAATGTTAGCAGGTTTCGAAAAGCCAACCTCAGGGCAGATTTTTCTAGATGGTGTGGATATTGCGAATGTTCCACCTTATAAACGCCCAGTGAATATGATGTTCCAGTCCTACGCCTTATTTCCGCATATGACGGTTGAGGCTAACGTTGCTTTTGGTTTGAAGCAAGAGGGCGTGGATAAGCAAGAAATTCATCAACGAGTTTTTGAAGCACTGGATTTAGTACAAATGGCTGGTTTTTCCCGTCGTAAACCATCTCAATTGTCTGGTGGCCAGCAACAACGCGTGGCGTTGGCCAGGAGTCTAGTCAAGCGACCAAAGTTATTACTTCTTGATGAGCCAATGTCAGCCTTGGATAAGCAAATACGCCAGAAAACCCAAATTGAATTGAGCAAGATCATTGAGCAAGTTGGTGTAACCTGCATTATGGTGACTCATGATCAAGAAGAGGCGATGACCATGGCCGATCGTTTAGCCGTGATGACTGACGGTGAGATTATTCAGCAGGGTACACCTAAGGATGTGTACAGTTTTCCTAACTCACAATTTGTGGCCAGTTTTATTGGTAATACCAATATTTTCAAAGGACGGATTGTGGTGGATGAGCCGGATCACGTGTTGATTGAGTCTGAAGATTTGGAAGATCCTCTATATGTGAGTCACGGTGTGAATGAGCCTTTAGGGATGGAGGTTTATGTTTCGATTCGTCCAGAGCAAATTCGTGTGTTAACCGATGAGCCGGATGATTCAGTGAACGTCGCCTATGGCGTGGTGACCCACGTTGCCTGGATGGGCAGCTATATGCTGTACCAAATCGAGTTAGACTCCGGTAAAGTGATCGATGCTAGTATGCCGGCACGTATGGCTCTGGATGATGCGCCGGGTGTGGGCGATGAGGTGTACCTGACTTGGGGGGCAGATAGCGGGACGGTGTTGCCATCATGACCAAGTTAAGTCATTTATTTTCCTGGTTGCCGACGCGCGATCGTTTAAGTATCGTGCCACCCTATGCGTGGCTGATTTTGACGCTTTTAGTGCCTTTTTTAATTGTTTTAAAAATCAGTCTAGCTGAGTCCATTTTTGGTCAACCACCATACTCTAAACTATTTGAGTATAAAGATAGTGTTTTACAAATAGCCATTTATCTAGAAAGCTATATCACCTTATTTACCGATACGCTTTTTGTTGAGGCGTATTTACGTTCAATTAAAATGGCGGCTATTACGACGTTATTTTGTATTTTGATTGGCTATCCTATGGCTTATTTTATTGCCAAATCCAATCCTAAAACGCGTAATTTATTGCTCTTAGGGGTGATACTGCCTTTTTGGACTTCTTTGTTGTTGCGAGTTTATGCTTGGGCAGGAATTTTGCGTAATGAAGGCTTGCTAAATAACTTCCTTATTTGGATAGGTATTATCGATTCGCCGATTGAGTTATACAGAACGGATATCGCTGTGTATATCGGTTTAATCTATACTTACCTGCCATTTTTTATTTTGCCACTCTATACCAACTTGCTAAAACATGATCAACGTCTACTAGATGCGGCTTATGACCTTGGTGCAAGACCGATTAAAGCGTTTTTGACTATTACCTTACCCTTATCCACTTCTGGGATAATAGCAGGCTCCATGCTGGTGTTCATTCCATCAGTAGGTGAGTATGTGATTCCTGAGTTATTGGGTGGGACCAATACCTATATGATTGGTCGAGTGATGTGGGATCAGTATTTTACTAATTCTAATTGGCCAATGGCAGCGGCTATTGCGGTTGTCATGTTGCTAATTTTACTGATTCCTTTGGTGTTGTTTCAGATTAATCAGGCTAAGCAGTATAAGGAGCAGGACTAATGAAATTGAGCACTTGCTTTAAATATTTTGTTTTTATTGTCGGTTTTGGTTTTTTATATTTACCAATCGTATCGCTGATTGTTTTTTCTTTTAATGACTCTGCCTTGCAGTCTACTTGGACTGGTTTTTCCTTACGCTGGTATCAGAGTCTATTAAATGACACCAATCTTTTAAGAGCCGCTTGGTTGTCGATAAAGATCGCTTTCCTGTCAGCGACTGCTGCTGTGGTTGTTGGTACGTGGGCGGCCTATGTGTTAGTGCGCAAAGGACCATTTTTAGGATTTCCGGTATTTATTGGAATGCTCAACGCACCGTTGGTGATTCCTGAGGTGATTTTGGGGGTGTCGATTTTGCTAATGATTATCGAACTCAGGGCGCTGATCGGTTTTCCGGCGGATAATGGAATGTTCACTATCTGGGTGGGGCATGTGGTTCTTTGTGTTGCCTATGTATCGGTTGTTGTGTCATCACGTATTCGTGAGTTGGATCGATCGCTTGAAGAAGCGGCTTTGGACTTAGGGGCGACTCCGTTAAAGGTGTTTTTTAGTATCGTACTGCCACTGATTGCTCCGGCCATGGTTGCAGCTTGGTTATTAGCTTTTACCTTGTCTATGGATGACGTGGTCATAGCTTCTTTCCTAAATGGCCCGGGTTATACTACTTTGCCAGTTGAGGTCTTTTCTCGGGTTCGATTAGGGATTAAGCCCGAGGTCAATGCCTTAGCCACGATTATGATTCTTGTTGTTGGTGTTTGTGTCATAATCGGAAATCGAATACAGTTCAAAAGGAGCGAAGCATAAGCTCGCTCTAAACTTAATGTAGCCTATAGTAAATTAAGGTGTATCCATGACGTTTAAAATATTTGGCTTGAAGCGTTGCAGTACTTGCGTTAAGGCTAGAAAGTTTCTAGAAGCACAGGGCCATGAGGTCGAGATGATCGATGTTAGAGAGCAGGTACCAAGTGCTGAGCAGCTCAGTGAGTGGGCGGCAGTTGTCGGCTGGGATAAGCTGATTAATAAGGCATCCCAGACTTGGCGTCAATTAGATGATGCTGACAAGGAGTTAAGTTCTGATGAGGAGCGCATTGCCCTAGTACAGGCGCAACCTAGTCTTATGAAGCGGCCTTTATTAGTTTATACTGATGGGGTGCAACTCGGCTTTTCTGAGAAAAGCTATGAGGAGTTGTTGTCATGAGTCTCAGCCAAAATGAGCTAAAGCAGCAAGTAGCGCTTGCTGCAGTAGAGTATATACGCGAATTTTTTAACCCGGATGCGGTGATTGGAGTTGGCACAGGTTCCACCGCTGATCTTTTTATTGACGCTTTAGCTCAATACAAGGAGCAGTTTAAAGGAGCAGTGGCTAGTTCAGAGCGTACAGCTGAGCGTTTGAGAGGGCATGGTATAGCGGTTTTTGATCTTAATGAGATTGATACTATGCCAGTGTATGTCGACGGTGCGGATGAAGTTAATCCTAAGTTACAAATGATTAAGGGTGGGGGCGGTGCGTTAACCCGAGAAAAAATTGTTGCATCAGTTGCCGAGCGTTTTGTTTGTATTGTGGATGATTCAAAGTGGGTAGAGCGTTTAGGTACTTTTAAGATCCCCTTAGAGGTTATTCAAATTGCTTTAAACTCTGTATCTAATCAGCTTAAATCTCTGGGTGCTGTGGAAGTGGTAGAGCGTCCAGGCTTTATTACAGATAATGGTCATCCTATTCTTGATGTCGCGGGCTTTCAGCTAGAGGACGCGAGTCAATTAGAGCAACAGATTAATCAACTACCGGGTGTTGTTACTTGTGGTTTGTTTGCGCTTGAGCCTGCTAGCGTTGTTTTAATGGCAAGCCAAGATGGCGTTAAAATCATAAATGCTTAGTGTCATTGATTAGTAATAATCACCTTTTACAATAGAATAATTTTCAATATGGAGTGTCAGATGATTGAACAGCACACAAGTACCCGTTACGGCGAATCTTTAGAAGAGATGCGTACCAACTTTTTACGCATGGGCGGCTTGGTCGAGTCCATGATTAATGACGCAGTTGAAGCACTTACTACCGGCAATCTAGCTTTGACAGAGCGTGTTTTTGAGTATGAGGTTGAAGTTAATACCCTAGAGGTTGAGACAGACTCCTTAATTGCACAACTGATTGCACGTCAGCAACCCGCTGCGGTTGACTTGCGCTTAATTTTATCAGTTACCAAAATGCTTACAGACCTTGAGCGTTGTGGTGATGAGTCAGAAAAAATTGCTCGAACTGCACGTCGTTTATATGAGCAGAACTCTCGTTTTGAGCCCATCGTTGAACTGAATCATATGGCTGCGCTGGTTTCGAAAAACTTGCGTAATGCATTAGATGCCTTTGCTCGTTTTGACTCAGTGGCTGCAGCAGAAGTGGTGCGTGCCGATAGAAAGATTAACAAGGAGTGGCGTAGTATTTTACGTGAGACCAGTAGTTTTATGATTGAGGATCCACGTACTATTACGGCAGCCATTGACGTTATGTTCATGGCGCGTTCATTAGAGCGCATTGGTGACCATACTAAAAACATGGCTGAGCGTGTTATTTACACCGTTCAGGGTGAAGATGTCCGCCACACTGGTAGCAAAAACATCCTCAAGGTTGCAAGAAGAGACAGTATTAATGTTACTCTTGAAGCAGATGAGGAAAAGTCAGAAGATTAATTTCTCCTATTTGCCTAGTTTTATCAAAGCCCGTAAAGCAACTTGCTCTACGGGCTTGTTTTTTTATCAAAAGACTTGTGATGATTAAGCGAGATTTTTCTGCATATAGCTAAAAGCCTTTATAGAAAAATCCTTAATTTCAAGATTACTTTCTAGCCCCTTCGGATGTTGCTCAAGATAGAGTGCCATGGCTTCGCGCATTCTTGGATCCCAAAAGGCACGAATATGCCGAGCCATATCTTCTATGGCTTGTGATTGATCGGGCATAGTTTCATAAAAAGAGCCGATATCATTAAGCATTTTAATCAGTGATGCTGTATCCATAAGCGTTTTAGTCCTCTTCAGCCATTGCAACAAATTCTCTCTGTTGGCTATCTTGTTTTCGCCATTGTGTCTGCCAGTCCGAGTTTCTAGACTCTACCTTTTCAATTTGTACAGCAGTAACCTTGTACTCTGGGCAGTTAGTGGCCCAGTCAGAGTTATCCGTTGTGATCACATTAGCACCCGAGATAGGGTGATGGAAAGTGGTATACACTACGCCTGCTTGCATGCGTGTGGAGACCTCAACGCGCATCACGGTTGAACCACTACGACTGGAAAGTTGTGCAAAATCACCATTTTGAAGGCCGCGCTCTGAGGCATCATGAGGGTGAATTTCTAAAATATCCTCCGCATGCCAATCAACGTTATGTGTGCGCCTGGTTTGAGCGCCAACATTATACTGACTGAGAATACGGCCAGTGGTTAATAGCAGTGGGAAGCGTTTATTAACCTTTTCAGTGGTTGGAATATAGCTAGTCGGGATAAATAGACCTTGACCATTAGCTCGGGCAAAGCTGTCAAGGTGCATAATGGGTGAACCTTCAGGATACTCTTCATTGCAAGGCCACTGTACACTACCACCCAGTTTCTCAATCAAGTCATAACTGACATTAGCAAAGGTAGGAGTTAGACTGGCTATCTCATCCATGATCTCGCTAGGATGTGTATAGTTCATCTCATAGCCCAGTGCTTTGGCAAAGGCGATAGTAATTTCCCAATCAGCCATGCCAGAACGTGGTTGACTTACTTTACGTACCCGAGAAATACGGCGTTCGGCGTTCGTGAAGGTACCGTCTTTTTCTAGGAAAGAGGAGCCTGGTAAAAAGACATGGGCAAATTTAGCAGTTTCGTTTAAAAATAAGTCCTGTACTATCACGCATTCCATGGTAGCTAAGGCAGCCTCAACATGTTGAGTATTAGGGTCGGACTGAAGGATATCTTCACCCTGACAATATAGTGCTTTGAAGCTACCGCTCAATGCCGCACTGAACATATTGGGAATTCTGAGTCCAGGTTCCGGATTAATTGTCACACCCCAAGCGTATTCAAAAGAGCGTCGAACCTCATTATTTGCCACATGTCGGTATCCTGGAAGCTCATGTGGAAAGGAGCCCATATCGCAAGAACCTTGTACATTATTTTGACCACGTAAGGGAT
>LSQX01373451.1_pt2 | contig 29364 bp, 26 predicted proteins | sample 654561 | NCBI WGS metagenome assembly LSQX01 (sample SAMN04489861, study PRJNA283612) | anaerobic digester metagenome | isolation source: 4 biogas reactors fed with cattle manure at either 37C or 55C with and... | place: Denmark: Kongens Lyngby | collected 2014 | reverse complement strand
CTGCGTCAAACCATCGCGGATACACTGGGAATCGGTGGGATCATGCGCGCTTTGCGAACCATCCCGGTTTATCTGGAGATGTGCAGGGATATGGAAGAACTCTGCCCGGATGTGACCCTGTTAAATTATGTCAACCCGATGGCGATGGTTACCTGGGCAATTCTGCGGGCTACGCGTATCCGTACAGTGGGGCTGTGCCATTCAGTACAGGCCACCACAGCCCATCTGGCAGGGGTACTGGGTGTACCTGTGGAAGAAATTAATTATTTAGTAGCCGGCATCAATCATTTGGCTTTTTACCTGCGCTTAGAACAAGATGGGCAGAGCCTTTACCCACAGTTGCGGCAGGTAATAGAGGAGGGCCGTATACCGGATACGGACCGGGTGCGCTTCGAGATCTTCCGGCGGCTGGGCTATTTTGTGACGGAATCCAGCGAGCATTTTGCCGAATACGTCCCATGGTTTATCAAACGCGATCGGCCCGACCTGATTAGAAACTATCATATCCCGCTGGACGAGTACATCCGGCGTTGCGAAGTGCAAATTGCCGGTTGGGAGGTGGCACAACAATTGCTTGAAGATCCGACTGCCGCCATAGACCAGGAAGCCCTGCTGCAAAACCTGATTGCGGCAGGCGCACAGGAGATGGAAATTAAATACGTCCACGATTTTCTAACCGGTGCCGATACGGGTCAGCGTTCAATGGAATACGGTGCCTATCTCATCCATGCGTTGGAGACCGGGCAACCGCAGGTGATCTACGGAAATGTGATGAACCATGGGCTGATTGATAATTTACCATCTGAATGCTGTGTGGAGGTGCCCTGCCTGGTGGATAAGAATGGCATCCAACCGACGAAAATTGGCGCATTGCCGCCTCAGCTGGCTGCCCTGATCCAGACCAATATCAACGTGCAAAGCCTGACGGTGGAAGCAGCCCTGACAGGTAAGCGTGAACATATCTATCATGCCGCTCTTCTTGATCCGCACACCGCGGCCGAGCTGGATATTGAACAAATTTATGCCCTGGTCGATGCAATGATTGAAGCTCATGGTGATTGGCTGCCTGATTTCAGTCAGGCATGAAGGAGTCCTGGTTGATCTTTTAAAGTTAACGTTTTGAAGGCACCCTGTCAGGGTGTCGTTGAACGCCCTTAGCCAGGGTTGCTCAAGATAGCTCCGCCATCAGGGAGATTGGTTTGAACCTATGATGATTTACACATTGACACCCAACCCGAGCATTGACCGTCTTTTGACGATTGATGAAATTCGGTTTAATACCGTTTTGCGTAGCAATAAAGTGCGCCAGGATTGGGGTGGAAAAGGTTTCAATATTTCGCGTGCATTACGGACTTTGGGCATTGAATCCATTGCCATGGGCTGGGTTGGCGGCGAAACGGGCAAGATGCTGGCGGATGGCCTCCAGAAACTGGGGATTCAGACCGATTTTGTCTGGGTAGATCAGGATACTCGCATTAACACGATGATTATTGAACAAGCGGGCGAATGGCACGTCAAGGTCAACGAACCAGGGCCGCTCATTTCGAATGAGGATATTGAGCAGATGCATTTCAAGGTGTCGGGACGGGCCAAAAAGGGCGATGTGTGGGTGCTTTCGGGCAGTCTGCCGCCCGATGTTCCGGATACCCTGTATGCGGAGTTGATCAATTTGCTTAAGCGTCGTGGTGCTCGGGTATATCTTGACGCTCAGGGTGAAGCCTTGCGCAATGGCTGCCTGGCGGTGCCTTACCTTGTTAAGCCCAATGCCAGTGAAGCTGCGCAAATCGTCGGTTTTCCGATTGAGAACCAGGAAGATGCCAAGCGTGCCGCTTTGTATTTCTTGCGCATGGGTATTCCTTATTTTGCACTGGCACTGGGCGCCGCAGGTTTGCTTTTGGCCACACGGTCGGAGATGGTCTTCGCGTCTTCGCCGCGAGTGCAGGTGCGCAACGCGGCCGGCGCTGGCGACGCTCTCATGGCCGGGATGATTTATGCCCAGATGTGTAATATGAATCTGGCCGATGTGGCTCGCTGGGGCGTGGCAGCAGGCAGTGCCTCGGTAGAGACCGAAGGGGTGAGCGAGTTTTATTTTGAGCGGGCGCAAACCCTGGTGGATAAAGTGATTGTCCAGTAGGATAAGCAGGTTTTAAAACTGTATTGGGTAAATCTCACAAAGACAGCCAGCGCTTGAACAAGCATCCTTTGCTCTCAGGAAGGACAGGGGGAATCGTTGCCGGGCAGCCACCACTCACTTTTTATCATTAATTAAACTTGCGATTACTTTGCTGCCCCTGGGGTGCATTCCACAATGATCGTGTAACAAAACTTCGGGGGTAAAAACAATCAAAGGTAGAACCCTTTTTAGGGGCACCTTTAATTATGAAACAAAAACCATTGCGGAAAACGCCGGCGCCTCAGGGTGTAGGACAGGGCTCAGATCACGATCATACCGCCGGGGCCCTGGCGGCGGCGGAAGGTTGGCAGGTTTTCTTCAGCTTCCCCCTGTTTAGCCTCAGCCAGCAGTTGATCAACGATGTTAATTTCTTCACGCGCAGACTGAAATGCCTCAAGCTCTTCCAGACGCTTGATCATCGCCTGGTAGGCTTCGATGCTTAATACCACGGCAACCCGGCGACCGTCTTTATCCACCAGATATTGTTCGTTTAATGCCAAGTTCTTCATAAATTCAATCTGTGTTGTGGTGATGCTTTACATGCTTGTAAGTTTCAGGCACAGAAATAATGGAAATTTCAACTGCCGGCATAATTTTACCCTGTTTGCTTTTTTATGGGCAGATTGGTCTTTTCCCAGCCCTCGAGCGCCAGAAATTTAAAAACTCCCCTGATATTAACGTCAGGGGAGTTTGAAATACTCGAGCAGGTGGTTTACATCAGGCCAACAATTCGGCCGGTTTCAAAGTCGATATCGATATCGTAGTAAGCAGGCCGGGTGGGCAGGCCGGGCATGGTGCTCATGGTGCCCAGCAACGGGTAGAGGAATCCGGCGCCAACGGACGCGTTCACCGAGCGAATCGGGATGCGATAGTTCTTGGGGCGGCCTTTCAACGCTGGGTCGTGGCTTAAGCTCAAGTGGGTTTTAGCCATACAGATCGGGATTTTGTCAAAGCCCAGGCGGGTGTATTCTTCAATTTGCTTTTCCGCTTCAGGCGAATAATCGACCCCATCGGCGCCATAGACTTTTTTGGCGATGATTTCAATTTTCTCTTTGATGGGGATATCCAGCGGGTAGAGGAATTTGAATTCAGTTTCCTGCTCGGCGGCCGCGATAACGGCTTTTCCAAGCTCGATCGACCCTGCGCCGCCCTCTTCCCAATGATTGGTTACCACAGCGTCATAGACTTTGCCAGTCGCAAGACAGGCCTTTTTCACCAATTCCAGTTCGGCATCGGTGTCAGTATAAAAACGATTGATGGCCACCACCACAGAGACACCGTATTGGTTGGCAATGTCAATATGGGCCATCAAGTTTTCTAAACCGGCTTCCAGCAGTTCCAGGTTCTCGTCGACATATTCTGGCGCCAGCGGCGCACCGGCCACCACCTTGGGGCCACCGCCGTGCATCTTCAGCGCTCGGATCGTGGCAACCAGCACAACCACATCGGGGATATTACCCGAGTAGCGACATTTGATGTCGAAGAATTTTTCCATGCCCATGTCCGAGCCAAAGCCCGACTCGGTAACCACGTAATCAGCCAGCTTCAGTCCGATCATATCCGCCATTATAGAGCTGTTGCCATGGGCGATATTGGCAAAGGGGCCCGCATGCACAAACGCCGGGGTGCCTTCCAGGGTTTGCATCAGGTTGGGCATGAGGGTATCTTTCATCAAAACGGTAGCGGCGCCACCTACACCGACGTCATCGACGGTAACCGGGTTACCATTCATATCTAACGCCAGAACAATCCGCCCAATGCGTTCGCGCATGTCTTTCAAGCTGGTGGCAAGTGCCAGAACGGCCATTAATTCACTGGCCACGGTTATGTAGAATCCGGTTTCAAGGTTAAAACCTTTTTCAGCTGGGCCCTGACCAACGGTGATTCCCCGCAAAATGCGGTCGTTGGTGTCAGTTGCCCGCCGCCAGGTGAGGGTCTCGCGGTTGACATTCAACCGGGCAAATTTTCGTCGTTCTTCCTCAGTCAAATCATCCGGATTCGTCTTATCAATGCCTAAATTCTTCAACCGACGCAGCATGTTGATGCCAAAGTTGCGCTTGCCCTGCTTATTTTGGGGGCATAAGCGGTCAAAGAGGGCTTCATCGCTCTGGTAGGTTTCGTGGAACATACGGGTTTCAATCGCGGCTGCAATCAGGTTGTTGGCGGCTGTGATGGCGTGGATATCGCCCGTCAGGTGCAGGTTGAAATTCTCCATGGGGACAACCTGGCTATAGCCACCACCAGCAGCGCCGCCCTTGATGCCAAAAGTGGGCCCCTGGCTGGGTTGTCGGATAGCTGTCAGCACACGCTTACCCAGGTGTGCACCCAAAGCCTGGCTTAGGCCAACCATGGTGGTCGACTTTCCTTCGCCCAGGGGGGTGGGTGTGATGGCAGTTACATCAACGTATTTTCCATCGGGTACATCTGCTAACCGCTCTAAAACCGATAGATGCACTTTAGCCGTATGTTTTCCATAAAGGTCGTATTCATCGGGCAAGAGTCCCAATTCTTCAGCTACTTGAGTAATTGGCTTAAGTACAGCCTCCTGGGCGATTTCAAGGTCCGATGGGACAGGATGACGACGATTAAGTTTGGTAGGGGTATAGGGAGTGTTCGGTTTTTTTGACATGTAGTGGTTATTCCTTTCAAGAAAACTCTAGTTCAGATGATACCGATTGTCGGTCAATGATTTAGCCAGGCTAATTATGCCAAGGAAGGCGTAAAAAATCAAGGAATCCCCAGCCGCCTCTGTTTTGAAAGGCGTTGAGCTGCTCAGGATTGCCTTATTTTAGAGATACACTATAATTTTTATAGATTAACAGGCCAGGTGAAACGCTTGAAACCATGCGCATAAAAAAGAACCGCTTTTTACTAATTCTCATTGTAATCCTCAATATTGGGCTGCTGAGCGGATGTTTCTCGATCATCCAGGACATTCAGGTGCTTGAGGATGGTTCAGGCACTATGCGCTTTACCCTGGGGATAAAAACTGATGATTACGAGGCCTTTCAAGAGGCAATCCCCGAGGGCTTTGAGATTGAAAACCTGTTTATTGGAATTTCTAACGATGAAAATCTAACCTCAATGCAAATTAACCGCTTTACGAAGGATGGGTTCAATTGGGAGTCTGTCGAGCTTGCGGTGGCTGATTTCAGCGCGTTGTTTGGTCAGCGGAGGCGCATCGGGCCTTTAGATATCACTTTTCTTGAGCAAGAGGGAGAGTTCCGGTTTATCCAGAACTTTGATATGCAAAATTCTTCCTTCGCAATTCCGGGGGTTAACCTGATGGATTTATCCCGAGCAGTTTTTACTGTCAATTTCGCGACCCCTCAGATTACCTCTACAAATGGACTTCAAAAAGGGGCGGGGGTCAGCACCTGGTCGATTCCGTTGGATGAGGTCTTACAAGATGGATCAACCGCTTACCTAAGTGCTAATTATGTACTGGAACCTTACCAGGGTTTTTATATTCCATGGGAGGTGTTTTTCCCCTATTTGATGATTGGGTTCCTTGTTGCGGGTGGCCTTTCGATTGTAATTGTTATTTTTGTAAACACCGTCATCAGACGGGAAAAGGAACCAACTATAAAGTTTAAATGAAGACATTTTTGTTTGGCTTTGACAGTGTATTCAGGTTAGAAAATTACATGTATAATCGGGTGAGCTCATAATTTGAAAAAGATGGAGGAAAAAGGAATGCTTCTTTTTGATGAACGACACGCTGTTACGGAATATGCAAAAAAAATGCTCAGCACCGGACTGGTTAAAGGCACTGGTGGCAACATCAGCCTGGCCAATGCAGATAAAAACCTCTTGGCGATCACACCTTCAGGCGTGCCCTACGAAACGATGGTGCCCGAAGATGTGGTTGTGGTGGATATGGAAGGCCATCGCGTGGAGGGGCACTACTTGCCTTCATCCGAAATCGGGTTTCACCTGGCTCTGCTCAAGCAGCGGGAGGAGATTATGGCCGTGGTTCATACCCATTCTGACTGCGCAACGGCTGTGGCTTGTTTGCGTTGGGAACTGCCGGCTGTGCATTATTTGATTGGATCAGCTGGTTTACATGTACCGCTGGCGCCTTATGCCACTTTCGGCACGCAAGCCCTCTCTGATGGTATTTGTCAAACAATCGGTGAGAATAACGCTGTCTTGCTGGCCAATCACGGCCTGGTGGCGGTTGGGGTGAACTTGGATAAGGCATTTAACACGGCAGAAATGGTTGAATATGTCGCCAAGCTGTACCTGATGACCAAATCGGTGGGATCACCGGTTTTGCTCAATCAGGATGAGATGCAAGACGTGCTGGAAAAATTCACCACCTATGGTGTACAGCCTGCGGAACAAGATTAATATAACCTGAAAAGGTTTTATCCTACGCGCGGTGTAGAAAAAATATTTTGCAGCCAGACCGAAAATAGCAAACTGTCAATTACCCCCATGCAACCAGATATTTTGATTGGCTAGGCGTGTTAATAGGTTTTAAGATAAACATCCATTATTTTGTTTAAAATACGATCATCCTTCGTAACATGAAGACGCTGGGAGTTCTATGGTTAAGTTGAATTTTTGGGGATACAGAATGTGTTTTAAGGATAAGGGTAATAATATGTATCTGTCGGCACGGATGGGTAGCTTGCATCAATAAATGGTGTGGGCGTGGGCGAGATGAAATCAGGTGTCGGATTGTCTTCCAGGGTCGCCCCCGGGGTAGGCTGAACGATGAAAGGCTGTACAAGCGGTGTGGGGGTCGGTGTAGGGAGGTTTGGCATGAAGGCAACATCATTAACATAGTCGATGCTGATCTGACAAATACCTGGCTCAAGGTGCTGGATAACGGTGTCCCAGATTAAGGGGTGCCCGCTATTATAAGTTTGTTCAATGGCCTTGGACAGGCAGCCCGGGCCACCGTTATAGTTGATGAGTGTGAAGCGCCACAGGTCTTCATAGGAGCTTACCTCGCCGGCTGTGCGGTGCGTGGTGTTGTATATGATCTGGCCAACCTGCTCGCAATTTGCTAGCAGACTGCGGGCAAAGATGCTGATGCTGAAATTGGCCTGCTGCAGGTTAATGCCCATCGGGCATTCGGGGCAGGCTGCATTGACCTTCTGAACCAGGGCGCCGCGCAACATTTCCTGTTCGCTGAGGTCCAGGTTGCCAAAGCCCCGTTGGCACACTGTGGTATCCAATACCAATGGACAAAATTGGCTAAAAAAGCTCGGGTTCCAGAGCAGAACACTATCTGCCCCCAGATCGCTCAGGTGCCCCAAACCGGCTTCTGTATAGCTGGCGGCAAACCCTGGCCAAAATTGACTTTCTCGGCTGAAGATATTCTTCATTAATTGGCCTGGAATGCCGGTCTCTTCTGAGACGCGTACAATTTCAGCGTTAAACTGGTTTTGCCAGTCGTTGATCTCGGGCCTTGCTAAGTCTAATCCGCATTGATTGGCAACTCCGGACGGTTGCAATCCCCTACCTGGGCATTCGCTGGCGTCGACAATCCCCTGACGAATGAGGGACCCGGCCAGAAAATAATAGGGTTCGCTTGAGATGAGCCCATCAGGGTGATTTGGAGAAGATAACCACAAGGGCGGGCCGCCAACAGGTGAAAAAGCGGACCAAATTTGTGAGCAGGAGGAGCCAAGCTTACGTAAATACTGGCTGCTGAGAATATCTATATACCAGTAAGGCGTGTCATTTGTAGTACCTTCTGGCGCGGTAAAGTCTCCCCAGGGAACCATACGGATTTGTGCGGTAAAGAGTTCTGTGGAATCCCCAAAGCTGGAATCTGCCCAGAAACTGACCTGAACGCCATTGTTGCCCGTGGCAGGCAGGGGGACAGTGCATTCACTTCCCCGGCAGCTAAAAGAGTCGCTGCCGATCTTGCCCTGGACGCTGATGATATGTTCATTGGGAAGCGGTTCCACTGCCATCAGATGCAATCTCGGCTGGGTCTCGCAACGGTTTTCAGGCGGCTGAGGGTCACAATCTGTAATATCGATGAAAACCTCTGGCGATAAGAGGGTGATCTCAATCTCCCTTTCACCAGGGGTGGCGCTGATCAAATGTAAATACAGTCCCGGGCATTGTTCGGCTTGAGTAAGTTCTTCAGAAAAGGTACAGGCGCTGGTTGCCAGCCAATCTTTGGTAATCTCTTCACCGCAGTAATATTCCACCTCATCTGAATTAGGCCAGCCTTCATGTTCGACAAATATCTGGCAGATCACCTGGGAATTGTTCCAGGCCAGCAGCCACCATTCATAGGTGGTATACGACACCGTCAGTAAAGCCACCCGGTCGGGAGACTTTGAACCCAGGCTGTATGCATCAGCATGTTGATTGCGAAAAAAGATCAAACCCAGTAAAACACACATGATCATAATGATCGTGAAAGAAAACTTTCCTGTGTGTTCGAGACGATGTTTGAACATTTTCAACCCTGTTTATGGATATCCGGGCGGTGCTGTTGTTGGTGTTGGCGTTTCCCAGGTTTCGGTGACCTCAAAATAAGCTGCTGGCGTGGGCGTGATGGAGGGGGTAGGCGTTGCCTGACCCAAAGCGGTTGCTGTTGCCTGGTAAGCTGCGGTTAACTGGGCCTCGAGGGTTTGCACCTGGTTGGTCAATGGACTGGGACTCATGATTAAGTCCAGTGCGCTTTGTAGCACAGCTTGAATCGCTTCTTGATCGGGTAAAAAGACCATTGCCTGGCTATGGCCAGGCAACTCCCAAAGGGAGATCTGGTCCCACCCGATCAGAAAATAACCGATCCGATCGGGGTCAGCCAGGCGCAGTGCAAGCGGGACATACCCCATCAATTCCGGCAGTGAAAAATCAGTCCTGACCCAACCCTCGTAACTGGCAAATAAAACCGGCAGTTTGGCGAGGTTACCGTCCCGGGCAAACTTTTGGAAGATTAACCGTAAGAGTTGTTGCTGCCTTTGCATGCGGTTGATTTCGTCCATCCCATCTTGGTAAGAGGCATAGCACAGGGCCATGGCGCCGTCCATCTGGATAACGCCTGTTCGAATTCCAGCACAGGCTTCTGGCATGGGCTGAAATACAGTTACTTCGACCCCGTTAATATCATCCACCAACCATTGAAAATCACCCGGGTGGGCCAGCACAAAGCGGCTGGGGATCACGCCAAAATTATAAGCCAGCGTTATGCGCAAGGTTTCAATGCCGCCGATTGCGTAGGCGGTATTGAGGCGTTGCATGGTGAAACCGGGAATGTAAACGTACAAATCACCTGGTATAGAAACCAGGCTGGCTTTTGAAAACCTGGGATTGATAAAAACCAAGTGGATGGCTTCTGTTTGACCGAGAAAAGGCGGTTCGGTATCTGACCCTAATAGTACCCACACTAGGATACTATCCTCGAATTCCAGCCTTTCAATCGGCGGTGGAATCGGTGTGGCAGGGTCAATGCTGGGCGACAGAAACGTAGACCAAAGTGACTGAGCGCCCTGATCGGAGCTCGAGGTAATCGTTTCCTGCTCCGGTTGATCCCATGCCTGGCTATTTGGCGTCCCGGATGTTGTCAAGCGTGCCTCAACTTCAACAGGCCAGTTTGTACTGCTTTCAATGACCGGCATCTCATCTTGAATTTGACATCCTTGCAACGCTAAGCCAAACAGGATCCCTCCTGAAAGGATCAAGGTTACCAGCAAATATCTTCGGTACTTCAGCGAAAGTTCACCCATTGGATCCTTCGGATAAATTATAGCATGTATTACCCTTGGCAAGGTGCAAACAGCCCAGGCAAAGCCCGGGTACACAGTTTTTTATTGGATAATTTAAGCCCCTTTATTTACCGGAGTTGGCGGTCACCATCTCCATGACCGAGGGCTTCAGCGACAACGAGAAAATCTGGACCCGAGATCATTCCGATGATGGACCCATCCTCATCAACCACTGGAAGATGGTGAACCTGATAGTCGCTCATGACTCGGGCGCATTCATAGATAGTTAGATCGGGGCTCACACTTTTCAAGGGCGTCGTCATGATGTCCCGAATCTTGGTTTTGGCGGGGTTTTGCTGCCGAGCGACGATTTTGTCGCAAATATCTGTGGAGGTGATGATTCCGTATTGTTTTTCTTCATCGCTGATTTTAACAATGAGGCTGTATAAATACCTGCGCCGCATGATCGACAGCGCTTCTAAAACAGTACTGTCTGGGTCAATATAAACGACCAGATCAATCATCCAATCTCTTACCAGATCCTGCATTTGAATACTCCTTTTGGCTATTGGTTGTGTTGATGTTCCATTCGCCCTTATTATATTACAGATTATAGGGCGAATGGATGTTTCTCAATCCCTGTGAATAGCATCAATGGTGCGGTTTTCTTATATAATTAAGTTATCTGCTAATAGAATTGGAGCCCAGCAAATGCAAAAGCTAAAGAGTCGATTTTTATTGTCATTAACAGGTGGAGTAATTTTATTGTCCGCAGGGGTTGTTTTGCTCTTATCAAACTTGGAAATAATCACCATCGATTGGGAAATGGTCGTAGGCCCGCTGATGGCTGGGATTGGCATGATATTTCTGTTGATCTTCATCACCAATACCAGCGCCTGGTGGTCACTTATCCCGGGGTTTGTTCTGATAGGTTTGGCCATCAATACCTTTATAGATCGGTATCCGGGAATTATTGATCATGACATCAGCGGCGCCATTATGTTTGCCTCTATCGGATTGCCATTTATCGTGATCTATCTTTCTAATCACCAGCAGTGGTGGGCGCTGATTCCAGGTGGGGTTTTGTTAACTATGGCCGTGTCGAGCTTGCTGCCAGGCGAAACCGCTTATGAGGGCGGTTTATTCTTCATTGGATTGGCCCTTACTTTTGGACTGGTCTATTTTCTACCCAAACCCTCGGGCAGGCTTCAGTGGGCCTTGTTTCCGGCGGGTGCTTTGTTGCTGCTGGGTGTTTTAACTTCATTGAGGGCAGCGAGCTTGCTGAGGTTCCTTGGACCGCTGACCTTGCTGATCATCGGTGGTTATCTGATTTACCGATCGGTGCAAAAATAAGGCCGACCCCTCATCGAGAAAGCGCCTTTGCGGCTGCGTCTTTCGATGTGAGGATCATTATTACAGAGCCCCCAGAACCTCTTCCTGCAAGGAGATGATCTCGCGAATGCCTTTATCAGCCAGCGCGATTAACTGGTTCAGGGAAGCGGTGCTGAAAGCCTGGTTTTCGGCTGTGCCTTGAATTTCGATATACAAATCCTGAGCTGTTTTGACAATGTTCAGGTCGACATCAGCTTGGCTGTCCTCCTGGTAATTAAGATCCAGCAGGGGGCGCTGGTCCACCATGCCTACACTAACCGCCGCGATGGGCGGACACAGGGTTTCTGCGGGAATTATTCCCTTTTCAATCAGCTTGTGCAAACCCACCGCCAGGGCCAGGTAGCCGCCGGTGATAGATGCTACACGTGTGCCGCCATCGGCCTGGATGACATCGCAATCGAGCAGCAAGGTGCGCTCTCCGAGCAGGTTCAGGTTAACGCTCATCCGCAGCGCCCGACCGATCAAACGGCGGATTTCCTGGGTGCGCCCCTTCAGACCGTGAATTTCACGTTGGGTGCGGCTATGTGTACTGCGCGGCAGCAGGGCGTATTCCGCGGTCAACCAGCCGCGCCCCTGCCCGGCCATCCAGCCAGGCACGCCATCCTGGATGGTCAGGTTACACAGAATGATCGTTTCTCCCCAGCTGATCAGCACAGATCCTTCTGCATATTGGGTGTAATCCAGGGTAAATGAAATCGGGCGCAGTTGGTCAGGTTGGCGCCCATCAATACGGGGAAAGGGATTATGACTCATGACACCATTATAGCCAGGAAACGAAGAAAAATTTCTTGTTTTGAAAACCGACTGCGAAGTTTAGTTGCCAGAAGATACAAAGCGGTGATTGCGGACAACCTCGATCACCGCATTAATGTTTTCGATGGGCGTATCGTAAGGCAGATCACAACCCGGTGAGAGGATCAGGTTACGGTGGTTGGGCAGAGAATTGAGCAGGTTTGACACATAATCGCGATTTTCTTGCGGAGAACCCAGGAGCAATAAAGAAGCCGTCGGTAAATTACCCTGCAAAGTGATATTGTGACGATCCATGATGGGTTTAATTGCGCGTAGATCCACATGCTCATCGATAGAAAAGATGTCTGTGCCAGATGAGCATACAAGATCGATGAGTTTCGTGGCATTGCCACAAATGTGCAACATAGAATAGACACCCATCCCACGAATATGCTGGAAAAGCGCGGTGTGTTTTTGAAGTAAGAAAGCGGCATAAGTCTCTGGAGAGATTTGAGAGGCTACGGGTTCGATAATACCAATGGTGTCCATGCCCGCGTCAACATAATAGTTTGTGATGGCTTGTGCAACCTGCACTGTATAATTTAGCAAAGCCTGTAAAAAGTCGGGGTTATCATTAATATCAAAAAATAACTGCTGCCCCCGCAAGTGGTAGGCAAGCGTTAAGGGCCCTGTTACCAGGCCGAACAAACCAACCTGATTGCCAATTTCTTGCTTGATACGGTGCATGACGTTGAGAATCAACGCCAGGCGTCCTTCCTCCGACGCGGGAATTTTCTCTGGAATCGATTTAAGTTCTGCAAGCGGGTGGCTGACAACAGAAGGAGGGGCATCGTCTGTCCAAACCAGTTCGCAGCCGAGAATCTCGGCTTCTACCTGGATATCGAAATAAACGGGCATCCCATCCGGCGAGTACTGCTGATAGACAGCGAGCAGTGAACGAACCAATTTATCGCCATCATTCAGTACCTCTCGAGCAGAATAGCCCATGAGCTTGCCGGCATGCACACCAGCAAGCGGCACCCAGGGAAGCCTGTTTTCAGGTTTGCCTTTGAGCGTGCCAAACAAAACATGCCTGCCATTTATTGCGGTCATAACACCTCACTGCACTCGGTTGATTTGCGGTTTGATTATAAACATACCTGACAACGTTGTCAATATCTTAGCGGCTTGAATAAAGCAGAATTCCATAGAAAAAGACCTAATTTACCATCAAATCCTTGATCAGATAAAAGTATTTGCGTTATAATAGGGTTTGATGTAGATTTTTCCAGACAACGTTGTCTGGGTGAGGCAAAGTTATGACTGTAACGATTAAAGATGTCGCTGCCTATGCACAGTGCTCAATTAAGACCGTTTCACGTGTGGTCAATGACGAATCCTATGTGGCTGAGGCAACCCGGCTTAGGGTTCAGGATGCGATCAATGCTCTGGGCTATGTACCGAATATTTCAGCGCGCCGACTGGTGCAAAGCAAGTCATATGTGATTTGTATCCTCCTGCATGAAGCGGGGTTTTACCAATCGGCTGTGCTTTCGAAGGTAATGGATATTGGGTATCAGTTTGATTATGACATCTTGATACAATCTTATTTCCCGGTGCACAGTCGTTCAAAAAACAAGCTCAGTGGGCTGATTCGCGAACGGCGGGTGGATGGGCTGGTGATTACACCACCTTGTGATGTTGACCCTTTTCTCAATGAACTGCTGATCACCTCTCGCGTTCCGTATGTTCAAATTACGCCTTTGAATCGCACCGGCAATATTCCCTATGTCACCGGTGATGATTATCAGGGCGCCTACTTGATGACAGAGCGCCTGATCCTGATGGGCCACTGGCGCATCGCTTTTCTGAGCGGCCCACGCAATCACCGCACCAGTATCGACCGCTTATATGGCTATAAAGCAGCTTTAGAGATGTACCGGGTTCCCTTCGATGCAGATCTGGTATGGGACTCGTTATTTAATTTCGACGGCGGATATAACGCCACAAAATTGGGCATGGCTATGGATAACCCGCCAACGGCTATTTTTGGTGGCAGTGATGAAGCCGCTATCGGTGCACTATATGCCTTACAGGAAATGAAAATCCCGGTGCCCCAAAAAATTTCAGTGTGTGGATTTGGTAACTTGCCGCAATCACAGCAAACCTGGCCTGGATTAAGCACAGTCGATCATCCTGTGGAGATAATTGTGGAGCGGGCCGTGGAAATCCTGCTGGATATTCTTGCGAACCGGGAACCGGCTTCCAGGCAGATTGTGCTGCCCTGCCAGTTGGTGATGCGTGGTTCAGCGGGTACAAAGCCACCCAATTAACAGAAAAATTATCAAATACTACGAAAGGACAAAGAACATGCAAGGTGATTTACAGGAACTTTACATAGCAATATTGGAAGGGCAGCGTGACGAGGCCAAGGAATGTGTTGAAACTGCGCTGCGGGAAGGCGTGCCTCCCGGCGAGGTGCTGGATGTGATGGTGAATGCAATGGGCGAAGTGGGGCAATTGTTTGAAGAGGGCGAGTACTTCGTGCCAGAGATGCTGATCGCTGCCCGGGCCATGAAAACTGGCATGGAAATCCTCAAACCCGAACTGGTGGGTGCAGATATTCAGCCGGTTGGCAAGATCATTGCCGGGACGGTCAAAGGCGACTTGCACGATATTGGAAAAAATCTGGTGTGTATGATGCTGGAAGGTGCAGGTTTCTATGTGGTCGACCTGGGCACGGATGTCTCCCCGGAAGCGTTTATCGCTGCTATTGAGGAGCATGAACCTGATTTTGTGGCTATGTCGGCCCTGCTGACAACGACCATGCCGAATATGGGCACCACCATTGAAGCGTTGAAAGCCGCTGGCGTGCGCGATTCGGTCAAGGTTTTGGTGGGCGGCGCGCCGATTACGCAGCGTTATGCGGATAAAATTGAAGCTGATGGTTACGCGCCAGATGCCAGCCAGACGGTCAAGCTGGCCAAAGCTCTGATGGGTTAATAAATTTAGCATTGATAAAAACCAGGGTGCTGTTGGGCGAGCACCCTGTTATCTTGTTAAATTGAAGGCCCTTATTAATTTGCGACGGATGAGCGGGTGTTTAAAATAATAACATGCCCCCACGGGAATTCGAATCCCGGTTTTGGCCTTGAGAGGGCCACGTCCTAGGCCACTAGACGATGGGGGCAAGCGCAAAAAATTTTATCACAGACTGATCCCAAGGTCAATATGATTGACCCTGGGATTTAATGATAGTTTTACTTATTCGATCAGCAATTACTGCAATCGTTTGAGGAACAGGCACTGCAGGCGCTGGCCAGGGACCCTTGGGCGATTTCCTGTTCGGTTGCATTGCGCAGGGCGACGACCTTGGTTTTGAAGCGCAAATCTTTTCCTGCCAACGGGTGATTCAGGTTGAGTGTGACCGTCTCATCGGAGATTGCCAGAGCCACACCGGTAAAAACGTGTCCTTCACCGTCCTGTAAGCGCATGGGGTGCCCCAGTTTGATTTCAAAATTATCTGGGAAAGAGGACAGAGAAACTTCGATCTCCAGGTCGGGTTCATAGGCGCCAAACGCGTTTTCAGCTTTGATAAAGATCTCCTTTTCCTCACCCAACTGCATCCCTTCTACTTCAGCCTCTAGATGCGGGAGGATGTTGCCGTGTCCCTGAAGGAATTGAATAGGTCCGGAATCGATTTCCTGACCGTCGACTTCCAGGGTATGTTCCATTGTGACGACAACGTCTTTTTTTACGTTTGAAATTTCATTTTCAACCATTAAACACTCCATTTTTATTTAATCCATGCCAGGTTGGCCGGGCTTTTCGTACATTTTATTCTGTGAATTATTATACTGCAGGGGTGAAAATAGACCAATTCTTAGCTCTTACTCTGATAAAGAATTGATACACAAAACAGAAAAAAGCACTTGTAATTTATAGATGATTTCAAAGGGCTGCGGAATAAAAAGGAGGAAGGTTTCTTATTTTGTAGACGTTGCGCTGTTTGAATCGTTTAGGTATTTAACAAACCCTTTCGATGACATCGACCGGGTAAAAAATTCTTTAATCCCGCTTTACCAGTGTATAATTGGGTTGAATCAAGCACAGACTCAGCTGAGAAGGAAGATACGATGAAAATCAGCCCATTGGCCGGAAAGCGAGCCACGCCGGAATTACTTGTTGATATCCCCCGTTTGATTTCAGCCTATTACACTGAGAACCCTGACCCCCGGGTGAGTTCTCAGCAGGTAGCTTTTGGTACTTCGGGCCATCGTGGATCATCTTTCAATTGCAGTTTTAATGAAGACCATATCCTGGCAACCAGCCAGGCGATCGTTGAATATCGCCTCAGGCAAGGCTACACTGGGCCGCTGTTTATTGGCAAAGATACGCATGCGCTTTCAGAACCTGCCATGCGCACCGCACTCGAGGTGTTTGCCGCCAATGGTGTGGAAACTATACTCCAGGAGGGTTTGGGTTACACACCCACGCCGGTCATTTCGCGGTTGATCCTGACCTATAATCAGGGTCGTTCCACTGGCCTGGCAGATGGTGTGGTGATTACACCTTCGCACAACCCACCTGAGGATGGTGGTTTTAAATACAATCCTCCCGATGGTGGGCCGGCTGATTCTACAACCACCAGTGCGATTCAGATGCGGGCCAACGAAATCTTGCAGGACAGCCTGAAGGCCGTAAAACGGATGTCCTGGTCAAAAGCGCTCAGGTCTGGCACCACACATCAGGTCGATTTTATCCAACCGTATGTGGATGATCTTGTTAACGTGGTCAATCTCGAAGCGATTTCTAAGGCCGGGGTACACATTGGTGTTGATCCCTTGGGCGGTGCCGGGGTTGCCTACTGGGGCCCGATTGCTGAAACATATGGCTTGAATTTGGAAGTGGTGAACCCTGAAGTTGACCCCACCTTTCGATTCATGAGCGTTGACCATGACGGTAAGATTCGTATGGACTGTTCTTCACCTTATGCCATGGCGAGCTTGATTGAAATGAAAGATCGCTACGATATTTCCTTCGGCAACGATTCTGACTTTGATCGGCATGGGATTGTAACACCTTCGGGTGGTTTGATGAACCCCAATAATTACCTGGCGGTGGTCGTGTGGTATTTGTTCCAAAATCGCTCCGCCTGGGGTGACGATGTAAAAGTAGGTAAGACAGTGGTTACCAGCGGCATCATCGACCGGGTAGCCCAGTACCTCAAACGTGAGCTGGTAGAAGTTCCAGTGGGATTCAAATGGTTCGTGCCAGGGTTATTGCATGGCAACCTGGGGTTTGGCGGCGAAGAGAGCGCCGGCGCATCCTTTTTGCGCATGGATGGCACCACCTGGACGACGGATAAAGATGGGATCATTCTGAACCTGCTGGCAGCGGAGATGCTGGCTGTGACCGGTGAAGACCCTGCGCAAACCTATCAACACCTGCAGGAAAAATTTGGGCAAACGTTTTATCAGCGGTTGGAGGGCCAGGCCACGCCCGAGCAAAAAGCTGTTTTTAGTATTCTGTCACCTGAGATGATCACGGCAGAACAACTGGCGGGAGAGAAGATCAAAGCCAAGTTGACCCGGGCCTCCGGTAACAATGCAGATATTGGCGGTCTGAAAATTGTGACCGAAAACGGCTGGGTGGCTGTCCGCCCATCCGGTACAGAGGATATTTACAAAGTTTATGCAGAAAGCCTAACAGGGCAGGAACACCTGAACCGCATCCTGGAAGAGGGACAGGCTATTGTCCAGGACCTATTTGCGAGCCAGTTAGGATGATTGGCGCACCGGGTGATTTTAAATTGAACGTTGATTAAATCAATTGATCAAGGAGGTTTTTATGGCGGCTGTCAATACTTTGCAACTTGTAGTAAATGAGTTTTTTCAAGCTTTGGGGGTGTGGCTGGTGACGCCCATGAAGGTGATTACGTTTTTTGGTGATGAATTATTTTATATCCTCTTGTTGCCGATCCTGTATTGGAGTTTTGACCAGATGATCGGTTTGCGTGTGGGGATGATGTTGCTGCTCAGCAACGGGATTAACGCCTTTTTTAAATTTATATTCCGTTTGCCGCGCCCAACGTGGATCAGTGATACCGTGGTTGCCCATGTGCATGAATCTTCGTTTGGTCTGCCTTCCGGGCACGCGCAAAACGCAATTTCGGTGTGGGGCCGGCTGGCTGTTGAGGTGAAAAAGCGCTGGTTTACATTTCTGATGGTGGTGCTGATCCTCTTAATCGGCATTTCGAGGCTGGTTATGGGCGTACACTTTTTGGGCGATTTGCTGGCTGGCTGGCTGATCGGCGGCTTGCTCTTATGGGCGTTTTCCTCCTGGTTTGATAAAATTGCCCGCTGGCTTAAGCCAAAACCCCTGGGCGTTAAAATTGGGTTGGCGGTCGCCAGTACGGCTGTGTTGATGTTGATGGTCCTCACCGTCTATTGGGCGATTGGCACCACCTGGGAGATGGATCTCAACTGGGTTGATCGAGCTGTTCAGGTAGATTCTGCGTGCGCCAAGCAATCAGCGCAGCCGGAACTTGAGTGTATCGTGCTGGTAAAGCCCTTTAGCCTGGATGGTACCTTTACATTTGGCGGCTCCTGGACGGGATTGCTGGTTGGCTTTTTGATCCTTTGGGAAAAGAAGGGGCGTTTCCTGGCTGGCGAGGGAGGCTGGCATCGGCTGGCACGCTTCCTGGTTGGTCTGGTGGGTGTGATCATACTCTATTTTGGTTTAGGGCAGGTCTTCCCACGGGGGGCGCACGCGCTCGGTTATTCTCTGCGTTTTATACGCTACACCCTGGTAGGTCTGTGGGTCTCCTGGATTGCACCGCTGGCATTTGAGAAAATTGGCATACTAAAATTTGAGGGAAGATAAACCGGTCAACACTTATTTTATGAACTGTCCGTAAAAGGCACTAATTTTCGGGCGGGTCGCCTGCTGAGAGGCCCGCGCTTTCACGATGGCCAGATTTTGTTGGGCCGCTGTTTGTCGTAGAGTTTCAGTGTTCAGCGCGCGACATACGGCCTCTGCTAAAGCATCCGGTGAGTGCGGTTCGACCAACAGGCCGTTGACCCCGTCTTCAACCCATTCCCGCAGGGACTCGATGTTGCCAGCGACCGGGAAACAGCCGCAGGCCATGGCCTCCAGCAGTGAATTGGGGGTGCCGTCATGGCTGCTGGGTGAAACAAACACCTCAGCAGACTTCAGCAAAGACCATAATTGAGGTTGGGAGAGTTTGGGAAGCAGGTGAGTGGATCTTTCGATGCCATATCTTTTAACCCATGTTTCAGCCAGATGGCTTCCAGCCAAACCAGGGCAGATGAAGTGTGCGTTGGGGTGGCGCGCTAGAATTTTGGGGATGGCAGCAAAAAAGGTGTCCTGGTGAACGGACTTAGGGCGCAAGCCGCGCGGGTTGACCACAAAAATGCCCGCGGCAGGAAGCCCATACGCTCCCGGGTCGAAATTTGGTGCGGATACTATGGCTTCCAAATCCATACCGCCAGAGCCGGGCAAGACCAGGGTGGGCGCCTTTGCCGACAAACCCCAAGCGTGTGCCAGGCGTGCATCCCGGTGCGTATCGGCGATAAAACCATCTGCGCGTGACAGGCATTGGTTTGTAAACTTGTGCATCACAATAGAGGCGCGGGCATGCAGGGTTAGGTCGTTGCCCCAAGTACTGACGATAAAAGGAAGTTCTCCAGGAGTACCGCTGCCCAGCATACCCTCAAAGGGGATCCGGAGTGCATGTACCAGGTCTGGTTTGATTTCCGTAAGCAGCGCCTGAAAGGTACGGGTAAACCTGGGCAGCGTCAGCGGGCCCAGGATATAGCGCATCGTTTGAAAGGTCGGCGCGAACCGACGGATGAGCCCCCGGGAAAAACTGCGTTGAACCTGGCCACCGGACGGGGCGGCGCTGGCCCGGCCTGAACTGCTAAGACGGCTAAAAGCAACAGGTATGATGAAAAAATGGCGCAGGTCATCGGGCGGGCTGCACGGAAAGGTGGAAATCAGGCTGACTGTATCGCCCAGCGCCTGGACGTTGCGGATCCAGCTTTGGGCGGTTGGGCTGCGACCATCGGCAATGAGCAGGACATGCGGGCTCATGCCAAACTCCGGTTGAGCGCCTCAATGAAGATGGCGACCATATTTTCGATGTTGACCTCCTCAGACACAATCCGGTAGCTTGCTGCACCCATCCTGCGTAAAGCGGGGATATCCGCCAGGGCAGTTGACAGGGCTGTTTGCAGGGCTGGCAGGTTCCCGGGCGGAATTTGCCAGCCGTTTCCCGACCGGACGAGGTCTGCCTGGGTGCCGTCTGCCTCAGCGGCAATCACCGGCAAGCCAAAACTCATGGCTTGTTGAATGGCCAGCCCGCCGGTGCCTGGCAGGATGAACAGGTCTGCCCGGCGGAATTGCTCCTCCAGTTCAGCCCCGTACAGGGCGCCGGTGAATATGGCACGCGGGTAGGTCTGCTCCGCCAGGGTTTGCAATCGTGCCCGGTCGGGGCCATCGCCGACGATCACCAGCTCTGGTTGTAAGGGCGCAGCCAATTGAGCGCAGGCACCCAGCAGGTTATCCACCTGCTTGCGGGCTTGTAAACGCCCGACAAACAGGACCCGACCGGGCTGATCGGCAGCTGGTATGGGCCGGGTGGGCAGCGGGTGCGTTGGGGCTGGCGCCATCGCGTTAACAGCAACAAAGATGCGCTCTGATGGGAAACCGAGCCGGGCGTATTCATCCGCGCCGGCCTGGCTGTAGGTGATCAGGCTGTCAAACTGGCTGACAAAGTGTGCCCGGCAGCGATAGCGCAACTTCGCCAACGAGCCTGCCAAGGCTGGCGCGCCCAGCCCCCAACCGATCACCGGACGGCCTCGTTTTCGCATCCAGTGCAGCACTGTTGAGGTCCGCAGGTAGCGGGGGTTGGCTTCGACAATCAGTACTTGCGGGTTGATCTGCCTCAACCAGCGCAGCAGGCCGCGCTGGACGCACAGGTACAAATTGCCTGTGAGCAGGTGCAGGTTTTTTCCGGGGGTGAGTTGTGCGGTTTCAAGCGATGACGCGGTTTTGATAGTTTCATCTGCTCTGGGTTCGCCGGCATACACTTCCAAACCAGCGGGACAGGCTCGCCCCAGTGCGTTGAAGAACGGCGCCCTGTATTCCGGCAAAACTCGCTGGATTAAGCCTACCTTTCTATTAAATACGCTCATGCTGCCTCCAGCGCGGTCAGATAGCTGGAAACCATGCTTTCAAGGCTGAAAACCGCTTCTGCCCGGGCGCGAGCGCGCGGACGGTATGCCGAGTTATCCTGCAATAAGACGCTACAAGCCTCGGCCAGGGGTGAGATCAGGGGTTTCTCTAACTGCCAGTGATCTGCACCATAAGGTACCACCTCACCCGCACCGTCCTTAACCAGCTCACTTAAGGCGCCGGTATCATAAGCCAGGACGGGCAGGCCGCACGCCAACGCTTCGATGACACTGTTGGGGCAGGCGGCGTTGAGGTCAGCGCTAAAGAGAACATGCGCAGAACGGTCAAGTGCGGGAAGATTCTGCTGCGGTACCACACCGCGCCAGGTGATCCAGAGATCGGGCGCCAGCGCATGTGCACGGGCTTTAAGCTCGTCGCTGACCTGACCGGCAACCATCAATTCAAGGGGTAACAGGCTGCTGGCCTTGACCTGTTGAGCCAGCTTAACGGCTGTTTCCAGGCCGCGGGCATAGGCGCCATCCAGGTGCCCTTCCACCAGCAGGATACGGTAATGATCTTTGGGCGGGGTTTCCGGCCCGTTGGGTGAAAAGTAATCCAGGTCTACGCCATTGTAGGTGACCTGGTGTGGGATAGAGCGGGGGCCGTACACCTGCGTCCACCAGGTTTGGCAGAAATGACTTTGATAGACGATACGGTCTGCCAGATAACGGCGGATGAAAGCCAGAATATGGTTGTTGATTTCTGCCCTTAAAAAGGCGAGCGGGGTGCTTTTTTCCAGCCTGTGGATCCAATTCATGCCGTTCAGGCGCTGCACAATGTGAACACCCCGGCGTTTGGCTTGCCAGAGCTTCCATAATTGGCGGGTGCCACCGATGACAAGGATAGCGGTGTTTTGTGGATGCGAAATTTCAAAGGTATAGGGAATTCCCCGGGCTTTCAGGCTCGCAATCATCCTGGCCTGGAAGGAAACCATGCCCCCCAGGCCGGTTAACTGGGGCACCAGGCAGATTTGATGTTTCATTCCCCGGCACCGTTCAGGCGGGGGCGTTTACCCACGCAGCGTGCCGGAGCGCCTGCCCATAACTCATATTCACCGGTCGATTCTAGCAAGACCGCATTGGCGCCAATAACCGTGCCATTGCCAACTTTGAGCACGCCCTGTTTGCACAGGACCTTACACCCGGGAGAGAGGATCACGTGATTGCCGATTTCAATACCCTCAAATTCTGATTGTTCTATGGGTAAGTAAATATCCGCTCGACCAAGAGTCACACCCTGGTAGAGGTGTACATGTGAGCCAATTTTCGCCTTACTGTGAATGACCACGCCATGCCCGCCATGTTCAAGGATAAAGCCCGGGCCGATGGGCACGGAGACTGGAATTTCTGAGCCAAGCAATTTCAGCAGGTAATAAAACAACTTGCCAATCAGTGGGGTCTGCCGGGCATACACCAGACGGGTATAAAAATCTTTTTTTGCCATGCTTTATCCCTTTTGCGTGGATAAAAGTGCGGCAACGATGCGCTGCGCAGCCTGCCCATCACCATAGGGATTAACAGCCCCGGCCATGGCCGCGTGGGCGGCATGATCATCGAGCAGATAGCGGGCTTCTGAGAAAATTACCTCTGGATCCGTGCCCACCAGCTTTAAAGTGCCGGCATGCACGCCTTCCTGGCGTTCGGTATGCTGGCGCAAGACCAGGGTGGGAATACCGAATGAAGGTGCTTCTTCCTGGATACCGCCTGAATCGGTCAGGATTAGAGCTGCGTGTTTCATCAGGTGCACCAGCGGCAAGTAATCTAGGGGTGGCAGTAGGTGGATATTGTCGATATTGGAAAGCGCTTGATAGACGGGCTCGGTAATATTGGGGTTGAGATGAACGGGGTAAACCATGGCTATTTCATCCTGATAGGCCTCCGCAAGGCGTTTAAGGGCCTGGCAAATATCCAGGATGGGCTGGCCGAAGTTCTCTCTGCGGTGGGCGGTCACCAATACCAGGCGGCGGGTCCCCCCGGAAACACCAGCTTGCTGCAGTAATTGTTCAACCATCGTAGGCGCTGGCTGCTGGCTGATGATCTGCAAAGCGTCAATAACCGGGTTGCCGGTGATTTTTATAATTTCATCCGGGATGCCCTCCCGCAGCAGGTTCTGGCGGTTGTTTTCTGTGGGCGCAAAGTGCAGGTCGGCCACCACGCTGGCAATCCGGCGGTTCATTTCTTCGGGAAAGGGCTGCCATTTATCGTGGGTGCGCAACCCCGCTTCAATGTGTCCCACCCGAATCTGGCGGTAATATCCAAGGATTGCTGCAGCCATAACTGTTGTGGTATCCCCCTGGACCAAAAGCCAATCGGGACGCTTTTTCACCAAGATGGGATCCAGATGGGTAAAGATACGGGCGGTTAAATCCGAAAGACTTTGGTCATGCGCCATCAAATCCAGGTCAATATCCGGGATGATGTCAAAAATCTTTAGCACCTGGTCCAGCATTTCCCGGTGCTGAGCAGTAACGCAAACAGTTACATCGATTTGATCAGGGAATGCTTTCAGAGCTCTGATCACCGGGGCCATTTTAACAGCTTCCGGGCGCGTACCAAATATCACCATCACTCGTAGTTTTTGATTCATAAAACCAATTATACTTTAAGCTGAGTTTCATAGGTGCTGCTAAGAAGATCGTCAATAGTTCAATAAATACGAAATTCTGTGTTGATAAGCGTTGATTTTCCTGCCTTATGCTATACTTTTACCATGACGCACATATGTCGGTTCGGATGTATGAATACGCCAGTGGGTTGGGGTCTTAAGCCTGTTCTCTGGAGGTTTCAGTATGACCTGGACTGAAATTGGTTGGGTTATTATCGGTCTGGGGGCAGTTTCCCTGCTCTTGTTTAATTTTCTATTCGCGCGTCGGGGCCGTTATGTAGTTCGTCCTCAACCAGCAGTGCGGTCATTTCTAAAACGGCGGATGCACGCTTTCGAGCGGGGAGAAATAAACCAGGTGTTATTAGGATCGCGGTTATGGTCGCGGGCTTATCCGGCATTGGGCTTACACGCTTTATCGGTGGCCTCCGGTCTGGCCGGCTTAGAACCGGGCGCACTGGAAGCCCAGTTAATTGCTGTGGGAACCGGTGAGTTGGCTTTGTTCGCGCGTCAAATCTATCAGGGTACCTATCGGGATGGCTACTCGTCTGCATTGAACCTGGCTTTGACCGGCCCCACACCGTATGCCTTTCTGGCGGGGTTTTTAGCAGAAATGCACCTGCATCCCTCGGGAGCGGTTGGACTGTTTGGAAACTTTGACCAGATGGGTGCCTTGATCATGGAAGCTGTAGCGGATCAAGGGGGCCGTCCTTTCGCAGCGGCTGGATCCATCAACGCTCAGGCAGCCCTGTTCTTAACCACGCGTGACCTGTTAATTGGCGAAGAAATTTTTTTCTTGCCAGGTTTGTTCGATAGTTCCCCTGGATACCAGGCTGCCTGGATCAGCGAGGACCTCCTGCGCGTTGCCCTGTTGGCACTGCTGGTGATTGCAGCTGGTTTAAAGATGGCGGGGATAATATGAAGCGGATCATCGCGATGATCGTCGCCGTCCTGGCCGGGTTAACCCTTTTAGCAGGATATTTTTTCCAGACCGAGCTGGCGCAGCTCACGGGGCTACTGATCAATTGGGGGATTTTACTGGTTGGGCTGGCCGGCCTGATCGGGATCGGGTATTTGATTAAAACACAGATTGCACGGGTTGGGCACTGGCAAAAAGGTAGTTTTTTAAGCGCAATCGGGCTGGCAGCTTTTTTAATCACCGTGGGTTTGGGATTCTTTCTACCTTTGCAAGATCGTTTTTTCCGTAATTGGGTGCTCAACATCCAAATCCCGGTAGAAACCAGCTTGCTGGCCATTTTGACTGTAACCTTACTCCTTGCCAGCTTGCGGATAATTCGTACCCGTGGCTGGACGCTCATGACGATCAGTTTTTTAATCAGCGCACTGATCTCGCTGATCTTAAGTTTGGATTATCTGCAGCCAGCAACAGAAACACCTGGCGCTGAATGGATGGAATTGATCCACCGGCTTCCCCTGGTAGGCTTGCGGGGCATCCTGATCGGGGTGGCTTTGGGTGGGTTGATCGTTGGTTTACGGGTCTTACTGTTAATGGAACGCCCATACGAGGACAAACAGTGATGTGGATGCTGATTTGCCCTGATTGTGGCGCGTCAAACCCGTCGGATGCCCTTAAATGCGGGGTTTGTGATGCCTCCTTGGAGGGGGTTCACTTGGTGAGTTCGGAAGATGAACCACAATTCCTTAACGAAGATGAGCATCTTACCGATTTGTTACACGCACTCAAGCAGGATGAAGACGTGCATCAGTCAACCGATCAAGATGAAGGGGAGCGTTTTATTTCATCTGAACGAGAGGTAAGTGCAGAAACCCCGCCGCAAATTGACGATGAGCCTGAAGTACCGGAATGGCTGAACCGCATCCGGCAGCGCGCGCAAACTGAACCCGATGCGGTCGGCGAGGCCACTCAAAAGGTAATTGCAGCCCGTGAAAGCCTTGAAATAGCGCAAGCCGAGCCCCAACCAATCCCGTTGGAATCGCTTTTGCATAAAGCCCATAACGGGCGTGATGAAAGCCTATCTCTGCCAGGCTCGGATGCAGAAGGGGAAGAAACACTCGATTCTCCAGCCACAGTGCGTGACGATTGGCTCAAGCGTATTCGCAAAAAACACCGCCCGGCAGAAGCCGAGGATGCGGAAGAAATTCTTTCAGAAAGAGAGGGCGACAGTTTGCTGCATTGGCTGGTTGCCCTGGAAAATGGTGACCAAGCTGTTGTGGACGGTAAGGATGTGAAACCTGGCGAGGGGGCACTTCAACCCGAGGACACGCAGGAGGTTGATTTCTCAATCGACCCTCTGCAAGCCACCAGGGAGTTGACCCTCAATGAGATTAAAGGCACACAGCTCGAAGCGATGGTTTTGTCCATCAGCCGCGAGGAACAGGCTAGGGCCGATCAACTGGCCTTGATGCTACACGAGGAACGTGCACCTCACCCCTCTCGCACCTTAAGGAAAACCACCGCTAACCGTGGTTTGCGCCTGATCATTGGGGTTTTGCTGATCACGATTTTGAGTTTGGTGCTATTTATGGGGCATCCGAAAGAAAATTTATCCAGTGCGATCGCACAACCGACTCAGGATGTATTGGCATGGGTCCATGGTTTATCCCCGGAGGCATCAGTCTTGCTGGTGATGGATTATTCAGCCGCATTTTCAGGTGAAATGGGACTGGTTGCTACACCGATTCTCAGAGAAATATTTTCAACCCGGGCTGAAATAACGACGCTTTCGTCGGTGCCCTCAGGTCGCTTGCTTTTTGATCGCTTGCTGGAAGAGGGAAACCTTGTTGACCAGCGCGTTGTGGCAGATTTGGGGTACTTCCCGGTGGGTGCCTTTGGTGCTTATGGGTTGGCAGCCCAACCGCTTCAGGCGGAAAATGCACTGGAATTTTCGATCAGCTTGCCTGTTGAGCCCTTTGATGGCATTGTGATTCTCGGCGATGATTATGAAGGCGTGATGGCCTGGGTTGAACAACTCTCCAGTTTGAAACCTGATGCGCCGATGATTTTACTGCTCAGCGCCCAGGCTGGGCCGCTATTAAAGCCTTACTGGGAATCTGGGCAGGTGACGGGCATGATCAGCGGAATTGTGGATGTGGCGAACCTGGACGGGCAGACCGTGGGATTATCTACCCGCTGGTTTGCTTACCGGGTGGGTACCGTGCTGATGATTCTGATGTTGCTGATCGGCATGAGTTTGCCCGGCTCTCGGGTGACGGAAGCAGACGATAGAAGGGGGGATGAACATGCCTGAGCTGATTTGGGGTGTGGTTGCTTTCCTGTTGACCGTGATGGTGCTGAGTTACCTGGTTGCCGATAACCTCTTTTTTCGTTTCGCTGCCTACCTTTTTGTGGGTGTTACAGCCGGCTTTCTGTCGGTTTTAATTGTAAAACAGATCCTCTGGCCATATTTACTGCAACCTCTGCTGGGTGGAACCCTTTATCAGCGGCTGTGGGTTTTGATCCCACTGCTACTTGCTGTATTAATGATTCTGAGTCAATTTAAACTATTGAGCGACCTTGGACGAATTCCCCTGGCGTTTTTAGCGGGTATAACTGCGGCACTATTGATTGGTGGCGCCGTTTTTGGCACGCTGATCCCACAGGTTCAGGCAGTGGTGATGGGCTTTGACCCGGCCGCCTGGTATGTGGGGGCACCCTACGGCCTTTGGACGCGCATTCTGAATGCCGGACTCATGCTGGTTGGCGTGATTGGCACCTTAAGCTATTTCCACTTTGACAGCCGATTTCAACGTAAGCCCGACCCCTCACTGAAGGCTCGCCCCCGCCTATTGGAGGCATTCTCCCGGGTCGGCGAGGTTTTTATCGGCTTAGCCCTCGGCACGGTCTTTGCTGGTATTTTTTCATCGGCCTTGCTGGCGATGATTGATCGCATTGCGTTTCTTGGAGGGTGGATCCTTCGTTGGGTGGGGGGTGGATGGTGACGAAACCGAACAAACATCCGTACGCCTTATTAGGTCTGGACGTTGGCGGGGTTAACTCACGCGTCAGCTTGATCGGTATTTCTGATGGCAGGTACCGTTTGCTGGGCAGCGGCATGGCGCCCACCTCTCTGGGCCTGGACCTGCACATTGGCAGTGGGATTGGGCAGGCCATGCAAACCCTGCAAGTGAAAACCGATCACCTATTTTTGGATGAAACCGGGGGTTTATTAATGCCGGTTGACCGCATCGGGCGGGGTTTAGATCGGGTTGGGCTGGTCTTCTCCCCCGGGAGGAAGCTTAACACCGCCCTGTTTAGCTTGTCGGCTCAGGGTTCACTCAGGGCAGCCCGAGCACTGGCCGATTCGCTGCCCTTGGCAACGGTGGCGCAATTGGATTATGCACAGCCAATGGATGAGCAACGGGCTATAGAATTGTTACTCTCGGCCATGCCGGAAGCTATGATGATCACCGGTGGGGAGGAACAGGGCGCTACAGAACCTTTGCACTGGATGATTGAGATTGTGCGCACCCTTTGTGGTTTATTGTCCCATGCGGTGCGCCCGTTGATCCTGTACGCTGGAAATAGCGCCATGGCATTAACCGCCAGAGAGCGTTTGGAGCGGTTAGGTCGTTTGCAGGTGATGCCCAACCTTCAGCCTGCCTCCGGCTCTTTTGACTTGATGCCCACCAAGCGTTTTCTGGAAGGTGAAATCCTGCGCTCCTTCCAGGCAGATTTGACCGGGTCAGAGCGTTTATCAGATCTGACGGAAAATTTACAGGGGCTTACCGGGTGTGGCGCCGAGCGCATACTTCGCTGGTTGAGCCAGGTAAAAGCGCACGACTCGGAAGGTACGCCGAATAGCAGCCTGTTGAGCGTTGACCTGGGTGGTTTGTACACCACCCTCACAGCCAGCCAACAGGGTGTCAGTGGCACGGTCATGCTGGATAAATTTCCCGATCTGGCTGATCCGAAGCGGATAATTGCCGCTCAAGCGATTTGTGATTGGTCGGATGAGCCCATCAGCCTTGAGGAGGCTGACCAATTTTTGTGTAATCATGCTTTGCTTCCAAGATGGGTCCCGGATACGCAACGAGCGCTCAGCCTCTCGCTGGCCTATGCCCGTCACCGCTTGCAAGCCGCAATGAAACGCTTTGCGGCTAATCATGACTGGTTCGCTTACCACCCTGAAAGGGGCTTACAGGGGCATTTTGAACCGGTGATTGCCAGCGGTGCAACGTTCACACAGGCACCCAGCACCGTTGATGTGCTGCTAGCCCTCTTGGATGGGCTTCAACCGCGGCAAATTACCACCATTGTGCTTGATCGATATCACCTCCTGCCGCTTTTGGCCAAATTTGGGGAAGTTGAGCCGGTTGTTCCGGTGCATTTATTGTCCTCACCAGCTTTTGAAAACCTGGGCAGTATCATTTCTTTGGTTGGATACCCGCCCCGCGGAAAACCCGCCCTCACCGTTCATGTCAGCACTGAAACGGGTTTAAACTTCAGCAGAGAAATTCAGCACAGCAAGCTAACACGGTTGAATATCCCGCAGGGTGGAACAGCCGTATTGGAGCTTATCCCTCATCGACAGGTCGATATTGGAT
>LSQX01302711.1_pt1 | contig 29365 bp, 23 predicted proteins | sample 654561 | NCBI WGS metagenome assembly LSQX01 (sample SAMN04489861, study PRJNA283612) | anaerobic digester metagenome | isolation source: 4 biogas reactors fed with cattle manure at either 37C or 55C with and... | place: Denmark: Kongens Lyngby | collected 2014 | reverse complement strand
ACCATAGTCGGCATTATGGAAGGAAAGGCAGAGCCTGACTATGCCCGCTGCGTTGAGATTTCAACTAAGGGAGCTCAAAAGGAGATGCTTGTTCCATCAATACTTGCTCTTATTATTCCCGTGCTTGTCGGATTGATCATGGGAGTTCCCGGCATTGCCGGATTGCTTATTGGAACCATTACTTCCGGATTCGCCCTTGCCATATTCATGGCGAACTCGGGCGGCGCCTGGGATAATGCCAAAAAGTATGTTGAAGAGGGGAACTTTGGAGGCAAGGGTTCAGATTCCCATGCAGCTACAGTAATCGGTGATACCGTGGGTGATCCGTTAAAGGATACTTCGGGACCTTCACTTAATATCCTTATCAAACTGATGGTGATGGCTTCGGTGGTAACGGTGGGAATTGCCGTTTCTTACCATTTATTGTAGCTGTTTATACGGTTTACATAACATTGATGAAGAACGAAGAGGCTGTCTTATCGGACAGCCTCTTCGTTCTTTAGTTAATTTTATTCAACCATTCCGGATACTCTTTAAGAACTTTTGAAGGTGCATTGTTATACCATGAATAACCCCCTCTGCGTTCTTTTTCAATTTCTTGTAAAGTTTCTTTCTTTATACCATCTCTTCCACAGAAAAATGGCTTTTCTGTTTCAAGGTCATAGAAGCGAGCCCACACGACAGATCCTGGAGAAGGAACAAGCTTTGAATCCTTTTCACCATTCTCATCCTTATAACGCTCATATTTCATGTCAGGTATTTTATGTTTGTCAAACCATTTTACAGCACCTTTAATCGCCGCTACAACCTCATCTGAAGGGCTAGGCAATGACATAAGCAAAAGAGTTATATTTACAGACTCAGCTCCACTAAATGAAGGTAATTCATAAGCACGGGCTTTTGCAGGCTTTAGAGTCACTTGATCATGCTGGGCACACCATACAGTCCTTTCTCCGTCAACTATAATCTGTGTATCAAGAATACATCTAACACCTTTGTCAAAAGATTCACGTGCCAGTTTCTTAATATTATCATCAAGTTTCAATGTCTTCAAGTCTTCTGCATCTGTAAAGATATCCTTCAACATATTCATTACATTGACATATGCATTATCATTAAATGTTATACAGGCAGAGTATGAAACAGAATTATTCGGTCTTGCAGGGTAAAACTGTGGCCAGCCACCATTATCGTACTGAGCTTTTAATATATAATTGAATCCCTTGATAAAAGCATCCTTATATCTTTCGTCTTTTCTGTTTTTATACATTTTAGCTAAGAATCTCATTTCAGTTATTGTGGCAGCATTATCAAAAGTTGCTCCAATACCCGATTCACTCACCTTAGCCCATTCTTCTTCATTTATTTTTTTATGGAAATCTGTATTTTTTGTCCAACCACCTATTTTTGTCTGATGGTTCAATACCGTTTCTGCTACTTCTGCGGCCTGATCGCTTGCATACCACTCAGCCGGCATCCTGTTAGCAACCTCTTCCCATGATAAATTACTCAAATCCTGTTGAGCATAAAGTCCCACAAAACAGACTCCAAATAAGGCAAAAAAACAGTTGTTTAAAAAAACTTATCATATTATTTCATATTATTTTATTCTACTAAGGGCGGTCTTCTAGACGTTGTGCCGTATTGTTCACGGACATTGGACCTCAATGTCTCCAGAATATCCTGTTTCATACTTAGCACTTTCTGCTCTGTGTCGCCGCGTTTGTCAGGCTTGAACAGTTTATTGTACTTTGGCCTGACCAGCTTAATATGTTTGAGCGGCCGGTCTGTTATATCCACAATCGGACCTGAAATATCAACTCCAAGTCTAATTGGTAAAGGTGTGTCAGTGAGTGATATATGATATCCGCAATCAAGGTCCTTATTGATGTTGTGGCGGCCTGCTATAACAGCCTGGTACCTATCCATATGAATAAGGAAGGGATAGAGATCAACCTTGTTGCGCAATATCTGAATCTCAACATCAAGGCTGTCAATCACATTCGTGGCATTTTTACTCATAAGGAGTTTCTTCTTTATGCTGTTAAAGACCTCATTGTCCATAATCACAAGATTCTTGCCCTCGATGGCGGCAGCGCCTATCAGAGTTGACATTTTAGGCCAGTAGTCAGGCTTGACTTCGGTTTCAACAGCTAAATGGAACTGAGCCTTGCCTGAAAAAGATTTCAGCATGGGCAAAATGGAGTCCACAGAGGGGACAAGACTTATAAGTTCATCTATCTCAATGTCCAACAGGTGGAAATCAAGCTCCATAAACAGTTCGTCAATTGAGGGCGACTTATAAATGGCAGTAAGCTGCATTTTGGCGGCATCGGACGAGAAACCAAGCTCCTGTAATACGGCAACACCATCCTTTATGGTAACGTCGCCGCCTACATTGGTAAACAGGTGATCGTTATAAGTGATTTCCGCAAAGATGGTGTACATGGTCAGGTCTATGCCTTTGGGGACCATAAATGGAGCAGTCAGAGTGTCATTACCGGCCTCTATTGGTTGATTTAATGCCACACCTTCACTCTCGTCACCCGTAAATCCGTTTAAGAATCCAAGCAGTTGGGTAACGTCAACATGGTCCGATTCAAGATACATTTCTCCGGTAAGAAGTCCGGTCTTTTCTATAAATTCACCGAGATTATATATGTCACCCCAGACAATGATGTCCGAATTGCCCATGATCATACGGCTGTCGTTGATTTTGAAACGGTCTAAAGTGAAGTCTATATCCAGTTGCGGGAAGAGTACAGGTTCGGCAAGCATCTCCAGATTTCCATTTTTAACGCTCATCTTGAGCTGTGGATCCCATTTGAGAAATATGTCATCTTTTGTTTCATCATATCTGGACTTGACAAGCAGCGTAGTGTTGCCCATTGATGCTTTGAGCATGGAACCCATGACAGCAGAAAATTCGTCAAATTCCAGATCAGCCATCATGGCGGTGACACCGTCGGCAGGAGTTATGGTAGCGCTGAGGGCGGCATTGTGGAACGTAGCCCTTATGGTGTCCATAACCGCATCAAGACATGACAACGATATATCCACGTTGGCGCTCATTTCAGTCAGGGTGTCAGTAAGTCCTATGACCGACGCAACCAGATTCAGATCCTTGAAACGAGCGTCAATCGAGGTAGAATCGACCAGAAGCAGCATCAAATCATCGGCATTAACAAAAACATCGGCGGTCTGACGGGTCTTGTCAACAGCAATAGTGCTGGGATATTGGACTGTGGCCGTAACATGTCTCGATTCGGCATGCAGGGAGTCATTCATCGTGGCATCCAGATTCCTCAGCGCGACATTAGCCACGGCATTTTCAAGATTTATGCCGGACTCCTTGATGTCACCTTTTATGCTCAGATCAAGTCCCATTATACCGTGTACGTCAATCCCGTCAAGGAGATCTTTGTAAGCGGCCGGGATCATAGATACAAGCTTATCGATGTTGAGGTCGGCGGTTCTGATGCCTGCACTTCCTTTAACTATGGAGGAACCGCCCAAGACACCGTTGGCATTGAATCCTATGCGTTGACCGTTGACCGTCAGGGCCGCTCCGTTTGGAATGTTGAAACGATCTACATTGCGGTTAGTCTTTAAAGGTATGGATAGTTTAAGCGGCCATCCGGGCAGATAGTTGTCGCCATTCATATCAAGCCATAGGGCAGGGGTTGAGAAATCCGAAACAAGCGATACCTCATCGCCGTAAATCTTGCCTTGGGCACTGAATGAGAAAGATTCCGAACGGGCTTTCAGCGGAGATATGCCGTCGTCCATGGAGATGTCGGCTCCCGTAAGGCTTGCCAACAGTCCGGTGTTGACGCTGGAAAGATCAGTTTTTAGACCTCCTTCAAGATTTAGAAGAAGGGATTCGAGTGTTGCCCTTGTCATGTATCCGGTGGAATCTGTCATCTGCAGATCTATATCGTTTGACGTGAACGAGAAGCCGCTCATATGGAGACTGTCACCTGCCATTGCAGCCTCATCGGCCTTCATGGTTATGCGTCCGGTTGTGGTGGTCATCCCGTCATTCATGAACTTCAGGTTGGCCGCACCCATATTAAATGCCGCCTTAAGGTCCTCAAGGCCTTCGTTGCCGAGCCTGCAGGTCATCTTGTCAAGGATCAGATTCAGGTCATTTACAACCGCGTTCATAGTGCCCTCGGCAGCATATGTGTTGAGGGCCTGTATGTTAAAGTTGCATGCAACATTATCGGCGTATTTAGAGAGTTGTCCGGTCCCCTTCAAACCTTTGACAGATGCCTCCAAATTGGTAGAGTCATTCTTTATGGCAGCATCGATCTGCGCAATGTCCAAAGTAACACCGGCATCCAGACCGTCGCGGTCAAGCAACCCTTTCAGCTTTATGCCCAGATTGTCCAGATGCATGGCAGTACCTGAAAAGAGGTCGTTATATGCGATATTGACATCCGACACGATAATATTCTGAAGGTCAAGGTATAATTCCATCTCCTGCTCCTCTGCAGGTTCATCAACGGCACCGTCGGTCAGGAAAGAGAGATTGCCGTTACCCTGAGGATCAGTAAAAAGATTCGCCTGAACCTTGTCCAGTAACAGATTGGTAAGGATTATCTTATTTGTCTTAAGATAGGTTTTCAGGTCAACGGTAACGGTAAAACGATCTATATAAAGAAGCGTATCATTTGGTGATGTCTCCATCTCATCATGGACAAGCACTTCGTTGAGACATAGTCCCAAGAAAGGGTAGGTACGTACCAGTGTAAGGTCGGCATTTTTCAGGTCAACTTTGCACGGAGCATTACTGTCAATGGTTTTTTGAGCTAATTTGGTCAGTTTTGACGGAGTAAGTATCGTCCAACAAACAAGAGCCACAATAATTATTATGATTGAAAGTATCGCCCCCAGGATGATACCTGAAATCTTAAGGATTTTCTTCGTTGTAGCGTTCATTTACTTCTTTGTAAAATATATTTTCTCTTCTAACGGGTCATTCTTATCATATGCCACCATCTTCTTGTTGGAGAGCTCTTTGATGACAAAAGTGAGATATGCCGTCTTGCCGGCCTGTCCTTTTCCGGTAAAACGCAATATAAGCTCATCGCTATCCAAACGCCAGGTAAAGGGGAGGCCGCCCTCTTTATCGTACGATTCGCCTGTGTAGTCACTGTGAAAAGTGTAATCATAGCCGTCGGTAGCAGACCAGCTGCCTATAAGCATCTCCTCGTCAAAATACTCTAAGCCGCAGCCCGTAAAGATAAATAGAGTGGTTACCAGAATCGGCAACAGACTGGATAATCTCTTCTTTTTAATATCACTCTTCATATTGGAATGTAATGTTTACTTTATTAATAGTCTTATCGGGGCGTAAAGTTAAGTAATTTTTATTCGCTTTTACATTAAAAGGTGGAAACAAAAAGGTAAATTTGCAGGGCTTTTAAGGATTTAGGTATGTATAGAACGCAAACATGTGGAGAACTCAGGCTGTCCGATGTCGGCAAGACCGTGACTTTGGCAGGGTGGGTTCAAAAAATAAGAAAAATGGGAGGCATGGTTTTCGTAGATCTGCGGGACCGTTACGGAATAACGCAACTGGTTTTCAGTGAAAGCGCCGATGCCGATCTGAGCGATCAGGCTAACCGTCTTGGCCGCGAATATGTGATTCGGATAACCGGAAGCGTGGGTGAACGTTCCAATAAGAATCCCAAAATACCTACAGGCGACATAGAGATTCTGGTAAACTCTATGACAATAATTAACGCAGCCTTGACACCCCCCTTTACCATCGAAGACGATACCGACGGAGGTGATGACCTGCGCATGAAATACCGTTACCTCGACCTGCGCCGTAATTGTGTGAGAAGGAACCTTGAACTGCGCCATAAGATGGTCATGGAGGTACGAAAGTTTCTGGATGACCTGAACTTCATAGAGGTTGAGACCCCAATACTTATAAATTCCACGCCTGAGGGAGCACGGGATTTTGTGGTGCCATCACGCATGAATCCCGGTCAATTCTATGCTCTGCCACAGAGTCCGCAAATACTCAAGCAGCTGCTTATGGTATCGGGATTTGACCGTTACTTCCAGATAGCCAAATGTTTCCGCGATGAGGACCTGCGCGCTGACCGTCAGCCGGAGTTCACGCAAATTGACTGCGAGATGTCCTTCGTGGAGCAAGAAGATGTTCTTCAAACATTCGAAGCCTTGATCAAACACCTGTTCAAAAGCATACTCGGAATAGAGATGGACGAACCCTTCCAACGCATGACCTGGCAGGACGCAATAAAATACTATGGCAGTGACAAACCCGATTTGAGGTTCGATATGCGTCTTGTGGAGCTGATGGATATATTGAAAGGACACGGATTCAGCGTTTTTGACACTGCCTCATACATAGGAGGTATTTGTGCCAAAGGAGCAGCGACATACACACGTAAACAGATAGATGCTCTGACCGAATATGTGAAGCGTCCGCAGATAGGCGCCAAGGGTATGGTCTATGCCCGTATAGAGGCCGACGGCACCGTCAAGTCCAGCGTGGATAAATTCTACAGCCAAGAGATGCTGCAGCAGATGAAGAGCAGGTTTGCAGCCGAGCCGGGCGATCTTATACTCATACTGAGCGGTGATGAGATAATGAAGACCCGAAAGCAGCTTTCCGAGCTCCGTCTTGAAATGGCAAATCAGTTGGATCTAAGGAAAAAGAATGAGTTCAAATGCCTGTGGGTGATAGACTTCCCCATGTATGAGTGGAGCGACGAGGAGAACCGCCTCATGGCCATGCATCATCCCTTCACAAGCCCTAAACCCGAGGATTTTGAACTGCTTGATACCGATCCCGCTGCTGTACGTGCCAATGCATACGATATGGTCATCAACGGCACTGAAGTGGGCGGCGGTTCAATCCGTATTCACGACAGCCAATTGCAGGCCAAAATATTCAAGATACTTGGATTCACTCCCGAACAGGCTCAGGCAAAATTCGGTTTCCTGATGAACGCATTCAGGTATGGTGCGCCTCCTCACGGAGGTCTGGCATTCGGTCTGGACAGGCTTGTGAGTCTGTTCGTAGGTCTGGACAGCATCCGTGACTGTATAGCATTCCCCAAGAACACCTCCGGTCGTGACATTATGCTCGATGCTCCCGGTCCGATTGAAGAGGTACAGCTTAAAGAACTGAATCTGAAAATCACTCCTTCAGAATAAACTCACAAAAAGATATTTGTTATTGTCGGCAAATAAGCGGATATTTGCACCGCAATTTTGCAAAACAATTTTCAGGGCAGGGTGAAATTCCCGATTGGCGGTAAAGTCCGCGAGCCGAAAGGCAGAACCGTTGCGACTACGGTACCAACAGTTAAAGTCTGGATGGAAGAAGAAAACTATGAGAAAAAAGACAATTCTGTCAGGCATGACCGTGCCTGCAAACTTCATTCTTGCCAAGAGCACAGATGAATCCTCACCGAATGCAGCCGCATCGGAAAAATCAGTGAGTAACAATTATTGTGTCAGCCTGAAAAGGTTGCTATACTTTCTATTTCTCTGCTTGTGCATAAGTTACAGTGCTGTTGCACAAAATACTACAGCAGGAATAAGTGGCACAGTAACAGATATTTACACCCATCCCGTTGAAGCAGCGAATGTACAGATTATCAACACCGAAACGGGAGCCGGATACGGCGCCATAACAAACCGTCACGGAGTCTATTCCATATCCGGACTCAGATCCGGTAAATACGAGGTAAGGATAAGCTTTATAGGCTACAATACCGAATCGTTCAAAAACATAACATTATCGGCAGGTCAACAGTATAAGTTAGATGTGATACTGAAAGAGTCCGGTTATATGATTCAGGATGTGGAGATTACGGCCGTAACCTCAAAATTTACCGAAACGCGTACAGGGCAGACCTACAATGTGAAGAGCGGCCGTATAGAGATGCTTCCTTCGGCAAACCGCAGCCTGTTGGATTACATAAGACTGTCTCCGTATAGCGGCAGCAATAACACCATGGCCGGCCGCGACGGCCGTTCCACCATGCTGACAATTGACGGAGCGGTGATGAACAACAGCTTTGGACTCTCACCGGCTCTGCCCGGTAACGGCACACCCATATCGATCGATGCCGTTGATGAGGCGCAGATAGTGATTGCACCGTATGATGTGCGTCAAAGCGATTTTACCGGCGGCGGGATAAATGTTGTGACAAAATCCGGCACAAACAATTTTAAGGCTACGCTCTATTCCTACTATTTCAATGAGCAGATGCGTGGTAACAGGATAGACGGTGTTTCACTGGGCAACCGTATCGATGAAATAAGAAAAACGTACGGACTGGCTATGGGCGGACCTCTGGTAGAGAACAGACTTTTCTGGTTTGTCAATATGGAACAGGTCTCCAGACCCGGTCCGATAACGGAATGGAAGCTCTCCGATGACGGCATATCCGATATAAGTTCATTCACAAGCCGTGTCACCGCTCAGGATATGAATCGTTTCAGCGAAGCTCTTACAAGGTTCGGATATGATGCCGGCAGCACCGATTTAACCAAAGGCGACCAGACCAATAACAAGATTTTGGCTAGATTGGACTGGAATATTTCCGACCGGCACAATCTGATGCTGCGATACAACTGGACCGGAAACACACAGTGGTACACGCCAAACGACCGAAGTACGGTAGGTATAAAAGCGGCATCGGAACGCATATCGCATAACGCATACGCCTTCCGCAACAATTGCTACACCATAAACGATGTGGCATGGTCGGGAGTGGCCGAGTTGAACAGCCGGTTGGGTAATAACATCAGTAATAATCTGTTATTTACAGTATCCGATGTAAGCAATCTGCGCGATTCGGAGTCTGCATGGTTCCCGCACATTGATATATGGAAGGATGGGGACGCATTTATGAGTGCCGGATATGAGCTCTACTCCAAAGGAACGGGAAACTACGTGCGGACATACAGCGCATCGGACTATCTGCGATGGACATTCGGATACAGCACTATAACAGCAGGCCTGAGCTATCAGTACCAGAAGGGCGCAACCAATTACAGAATGTTTGGGACGGGATATTACCGATATGCCTCGCTCGATGATTTTATAAATATGGTTGCTCCCGTAGCGTTCGGCATGACATACACTTATGACGGAGTTGCCGACCCGGCTTCAAGGACATCGTTCGGACAGAGTGCGGCATTTATACAGGCTGAGACCCGTCTGTTTGACAGACTGTCTGTTACTTACGGTTTACGTGCCGATCTGATGCAATATTATGAAAAACTTGAGACCAACAGGCTCTTTTTGGATTTGGACTGGACAAGACACTATTATGCCGAGGGCACAGAGCCCGACGGATATGAATCACCGCGCATAGATACCGGACAATGGCCCGATACTCATATTCAGTGGTCTCCCAGAGTGGGATTCAACTGGGATGTTACCGGCGAAGGCAAAACGGTGATACGGGGCGGTGCAGGCCTGTTCAAAGGACGCATACCGCTGGTTTTCTTCACAAACGTACCCAATTACAGCGGTACGCTTCAAAATTCGGTAATAGTTACCAACGACAAACATGGAGTGCTTTCCGGTTTGGCAGGCGACGGTTTCCGTTACACTGAAACTTCGCTGCGTGACTGGCTGGCCGGTCTGACCGATTCCGATGGGAACAAGCTCTATCCTATGACTTCAGGCACAGGAACAGTGATAAACAATGCTACCGTATGCGGTGTAGATCAGAATTTCAGGCTGCCGTCCGTACTCAAATCATCGCTTGCGGCCGACATCAGCCTGCCACTCTCATTCCCGGCTGCAATAACCCTTGAAGGAATATGGAATAAGGATATAAACGCCGTCTGTACCGAAAACCTGAACATCAGGCATGCCGATTCGTATGCCCGGTTCAGCGGCAGTGACAACCGCATTGATTACCGGCATTCTGCCGACGGCGAGAGCTCCGAATCATCCGTACTTGTTGACAGCCGGGTCTCACCGGCAGGAGGCGCGGTTGTCATGAAGAACACCAACAAGGGCTACAGCTGGTCGGCAAGCGTTACTCTCTCACTTGAACCTGTCAATGGCCTTAATGCCGAATTCTCTTATATCCACATGGACTCCCGTTCGGTCTCCGATATGACCGGTGCTGCGCTCTTTTCGACATGGAACAACACTCCGTCGGTCAACGGTCCTAACGAAGAGGTTGAAAAAGTATCGGCTTACGCAATTCCCGATAAATTAACCGCCGCCATTACATATAACTTTGGCGGGAACCGGTTAAAGACCGATATCGGTGTTTTCTACACCGGACACAGCGCCGGCAGTTACAGCTATGTCTATACCAATGATATGAACGGTGACGGTATAAACAACGACCTTATCTGGATTCCGGCTGCCAAGGATGATATCTTGTTTGCCGATAAAGGAGGGTTCACGGCTGCACAGCAACAGGAAGCTTTTTGGAACTTCGTGAATCAGGACCCCTATTTGAGCGCTCACAAGGGAGAGTATGCCGGAGCCAATGCTGCAAGGATGCCATGGCTGAACCGTTTTGATTTGCATATATCGGAAAAGTTCAAGCTGTTTGAGGTGCGCGGCAAGGCCAACTGGCTTCAGATATCGGCCGATCTGATGAATGTCGGCAATCTGATCAACAGCAAATGGGGCGTGTCACAGACACCGTCGGCCTGTAACGGCGGTAAGATTCTTACCTTTGATGAAGAGAAGTCATCGGGTACCGGACAGCCGGTATATACTCTCTACAGCACGGCTGACGGACCGGTTTCAAAGACATTCGACAGATTGAAGTCAACCTCCAACTGCTGGTATCTGCAACTGGGAATCAAGTATATATTCAACTAAACTTGTCAGATATACAACCAGACAATCGAGACCGCAGCCAGAACAATACCTACCACCTGATGCGGTCTCATTTTTTCATTAAACACCGTCCATCCCACAACTCCTCCTATGGCCACTATACCGATATTATGGATAGGGAAGAGGATAGAGGAGTCAATGGTCTTCATGGAGAGCATCAGGGTGTATGTGCAGAAATAGTTTGCTGCACCGAGCGCTATGCCTCCCAGCAGATTTTTCCATTTGAAAGGAACGGAGTTTCCGTTTTTGTCCTTCTTGAAAAACGAATATATACAAAGAATACCGGCTACAAAGAATATGGTTGCTGTGACAAGAGAAAGCTCGCTGTTGACCATCGACTGCGACCACCCGGCACGGGCAACGCTTATACGGTCCTGGATTATCTTGAGCATGGAGGCGCTTAATCCGAAAGTCAAAAAGACTGTAATCGGAGCAATAATGTCAAGGATAGAGACCCTGCTTGCCGACCTCTGCGGTTTGCCGGTCCAGATGGTCAGTGTCATGGCTACCACCATAAGGCAGATAGGAAGCCATTTGGGGGCGTCGCTGCCTGCTATGAAGAGGTATGAGACTATGATGGGTATGACCATCGAAGCCCGACTGGAGACTGTAGATATAGCCACTCCTACACGACGGGTAGATGCAGATAACATTATCATACCTGCCACAAAGACAAATCCCAGTAAAACTACAGGAATAAACCATTTGGCCTTAAAGGGATTAACCACAATCTCACCGTGAAGAGAGAAGATCAAACCCAGAATGAAGGCAGTTATATAGTTGAAGAATATTGCCTGAAGCGAATCAATACCTTTGAGCTGAAATAACTTAAAAAGAATAGAGAACATTGCAGCACATATTGTTGCAATGATTAGAAATATTATTCCTGCCATGATCTACTTTATAAGACCGCGCTCACGCAACATAGGTTCGGTTTTGGGGTCACTGCCACGGAAACGGCGATACAGCTCCATGGGGTCGTCGCTGCCACCTTTCTCGAGGATATTCTCCCGGTAGCGGCGACCTGTCTCAGGATTGAGAAGACCCTCCTCACGGAAAGTCTCAAAAGCATCGCAGTCAAGTACTTCGGCCCACAAATAGCTGTAATAGCCGGCACAGTAGTTGTTATTGAATATATGGTTGAAGAATGTGCCGCGGTAACGGAACTCTATTTCGGGAATCATACCCAACTTGGCTGTTATAGCAGCCTCGAACTTGCTGTCTTCAAAACCTGTATAGTCAGTCAGCATATGATATTCCATATCCAGCAGAGCGGCTCCTACAAGTTCAACGGTTTCGAATCCGGTGTTGAAATTGCCGGCATTCTCTAATTTGGCTATCAGCTCGTCAGGAATCGGCTCTCCGGTCTTGTAGTGGAAGGCATACTGTTTCAAAATGGACGGCTCTACAGCCCAGTGTTCCATAATTTGCGAACACATCTCCACAAAATCGCTGGGTACGGATGTACCGCTTACCGACGGGTAATGACACTTGGTAAGCATTCCGTGCAAGCCGTGTCCGAACTCGTGGAATACGGTGCGTACATCATCGATTGATAGCAGACAGGGCAGGGTGTCGGTAGGTACCGAATAGTTACACACATTCACTACTGAGGGTCTCTGATCTTCTCCTCCGAAATTATAGGCATCTACAAAATTTGTCATCCAGGCTCCCTGACGCTTCGTGGGACGTACAAAACAGTCGGTATAGAAATAGGCCAGATGACTGCCGTCGGCATCAAGGCACTCCCAGGTAGCTACGGACGGATGATATACCGGCAGATTGTCAACAGGACGGAACTTAATTCCAAAAAGCCTCTCGGCCACCATGAACGCACCTTTAAACGTGTTGTCAAGAGTGAAATAGGGCTTAAGCTGCGACTCGTCCAGATCATATTTGAGCTTACGCAGCTTCTCGGCATAATACCACCAGTCCCATGCAGCCAGTTTGAAGTTCCCGCCTTCGCTGTCAATGATCTGCTGCATCTCGTCACGCTCCCGCTTGGCCTGCGGCAGGGCATACTCCCAAATAGCCATAAGCAGGTCATAAGCAGCCTCAGGGGTCTTTGCCATCCGGTCCTCAAGCTGCAAATCGGCAAAGGTCTCATACCCGAGTATGTTTGCCATTTCGTGTCGAAGGGTAAGTGTCTCCTTTATTATCTCTTTGTTATCATACTCATTGTCATTGTTGCCGCGGTTGTAATAGGCCTGGTACATCTCTCTTCTCAGATCGCGATCCTTACAGTACTGTAAAAAAGGTATCCAGCAGGGTTTCTGTACGTTAAACACCCATCCCTCAAGGTTTTTCTCCTTTGCACGGGCGGCAGCGGCCTCAAGCTGGCTTTCGGGCAGTCCTTCAAGACGCTTCAGGTCGGTAACATGTAGTATATAGGCGTTGCTCTCGTTTAAGTTGTTCTCGGCAAAGTTGACGCGCAGCTCACCCAGACGGTTCTGTATCTCCACAAAACGGGCTTTGACCTCTTCATCCAGCAACGCTCCGCCTTTTACGAAACGGCGGTAATATTTTTCAAGCACTTTTTGCTGTTCAACGGTCAATCCCGAACTCTCTCTGTTGTCATATAAAGTTTTGACTCTGTTGAAGAGGGTTTCGTTCATATAGAGATATGAGCTGCTCTCGGTCTGCATAGGAATGACCTTCTTCTCGGTCTCCTTCATAATGTCATCGGCATCGGACTCCATGAGATTGAAGAAGACATTACCCACACGGGCAATCAGACGGCCGCTGCCCTCAAGAGCCTCGATGGTGTTTTCGAACGTCGGAGCATCGGGGCAGGCTGCGATACTGTCAATTTCGGCTTTGAACCTACGAAAGCCCTCTTCAAATGCGGGCATATAGTCAGTCGATTCTATTTTATCAAACTCTACAGCGCCAAAAGGCAAATTACTCTCTACAAAGAAGGGATTTACCCTCTTTTCACTGCAAGAAATGGTAAGCATAATAGTCAATGCATACAGCAATAAACGTGATTTATTCATAACATGTCATATTTAACCGCAAAAATAACACCTTTTTTGCAGAATCCGATGTTTATCATTTCCCTCATTTCCATTATCTTTGCAGCACTATTGAAAAACTAATTCATAATTTAATGAAACTTTTAAAAACAATTGTCGCAGTTATGGCCGTTATTGTAACGGTTTCCTGCACGGGAAGCAAAAAACAGAGTATTATGAAGAGAGAGGAAGCTAAAAAGATTCTGGTCGTGGTAGATCTCCAGAGAGATTTTATTGACGGGACTCTTCCGGCAGCAGACGGAGCTAGTATTATTCCATCTATTGAGGGAATAAAAAATGATTTTGACATGGTCTATTTCACTCTGGACTGGCATCCATGGAACCACTGTTCTTTTAAGGATAACGGTGGTATATGGCCGCAGCATTGCGTGCAGTACACTATAGGAGCAGGTCTGCCCGATGGCATTCTTGACAATCTCGATCCCGCCAATACACGGTTTCTTCCCAAGGGCAGCGACCGGTCCCAGGAGGAGTACGGACAGTTTTCAAGAACTGTAGCAACCGATCAGAATTTTTTTGTAAAAGGTGATAAAGTGGTGATTTGCGGTATAGCCGCCGAATACTGTGTACTTGAAACACTCAAAAATCTTGTACGACTCAGCAATGAAATTGGATTTGAAATATCTGTTTTTTTGGACGGAGTGGCACATATCGAAAATAATACTCCGCTTGAGGAATATATGAAACAAAACGATATAAAGGTTTACAAATAACCGCGTTATGAGTAATAACAACACTGTGGTCAGTATGTTGGAGAATGATCTCTACAAATTTTCCATGTCATACTATTACCAACGGATCACACCCGAGGGTATAGGTACGTTTGCTTTCACTGACCGAAACGGTATGAAATTCACGCCGGAGTTTGTTGAGATACTTAAGGCAGAGTTAAAGAAAATAGGGAGACTTGCACTGACTGACGAGGAGTATAAGTGGTGCCTTGCCAATATCTACTTTATACCTCAGTACTATTTTGAATGGTTAAAGGGATTCAGGTACAATCCGGATATAATCAAAATATTTCTGGACGAAGAGGGGCATCTGCACATTGAAGCCACCGATCTTATTTACAAGGTAACACTTTATGAGATTCCCATATTGAGTACGGTATCGGAAGTATATTTCAGGACATATCAAAATATCGAACCGGACTGGGATTACATTGACCGTCAACTTGAAAAGAAGGTGGCAATATCCAATGAAAACGAACTTAAATTTGCCAATTTCGGTATGCGCCGCCGGTATTCGCACGAGATGGAGGACTATGTTACCGGATATTTGGCACGTAATGCAAAGTACTTCATAGGCTCATCGACCGTCTATTTTGCAATGAAATATCAATCCGTCCGTGAAGATATAAAGCCGATTGGTACAATGGCGCACGAGCTTATGATGGCCACAGCGGCATTTATGGGTCCTAAGGAGGCCAACTATCACGTAATGCGTCGTTGGACTGAAGTTTACGGCGGAGCTATGGGTATAATGCTTACGGACAGCTTCACTACCGATGTGTTCCTGCGCAACTTTTCGCTTGATATGGCCAAGTTGTATGACGGTGTACGTCATGACAGCGGTGACCCGTTCGAGTTTGGCGACAAGATTATAGCCAAATACGAATCATACCATATTAATCCCAAAACAAAATCGATAGTCTTCAGCGATTCACTGGATTTTGACGGTGCGCTCTCCATATCCAAATACTTCAAGGAGAGGATTAACGTCTCATTCGGAATAGGCACCAATCTTACGAACGATGTAGGCACTGTTAAGCCGTTAAACATTGTGATGAAACTAAAAACTTTTCAGGTAAATCCCAGACAGCACGTTTACCGCTGCGTAAAGCTCTCGGATACTCCGGGCAAGGAACTGGGTGATCCCGATGAGGTTCACAGCTACAAAGTAATCCTGGGGTTGGTTTAATTTGTTTTTTTCTGTAAAATATAATACCTTTGCGAAGCACTTTTATAAAAAGGCATGAAAATCAGGGAGATAATTGATGCCCTTGAAAGATTCGCGCCTCTGCCGCTTCAGGATGATTACGATAACTCAGGCCTGCAAGTTGGAACTACAGGGACGGAAGCATCAGGGGCTTTGTTGTGTTTGGATGTGACCCGCCGGGTTGTCGATGAAGCCATCGAATCCGGTTGTAATTTTATTGTGTCACACCACCCGTTACTGTTCCGTCCAATGCAAAGGCTAACCGATGACAATGTAGGCAGCATAGTGATGGATGCGGTAAAGGCCGACATAACCATATACGCCTGCCACACCAATTTGGATAACGCCGCCCACGGTGTCAACACGAAAATTGCCGGTATTCTCGGGCTTACTAAAACAAGACCGCTTGATATGCATCAAGACGGCAATGGCGCCGGACTGATAGGAGTATTTGAACAGCCGCTTGACGAAGATAAGCTGTTGGCCCAGATCAAGGAGAAGTTCGATGCTGCTTGTATAAGACACAATGGTAATATAGGTCGTAAAATACGCACAATGGCTATTTGCGGCGGTTCAGGAGCATTTCTAATAGATAAGGCAGTAGAGCAGGGCGCCGATGCCTTTATGACCGGAGAGATAAGCTATCACCGTTTCTTCGGATATAACGGAAAGATAAAACTAATTGAGACCGGACATTTTGAGAGCGAACAGTTTACCGTTGATTTGATAGCCGAAATCTTGAATGATGAATTTCCCGAATTAAGGACAATAAAGACAGGTGTCAAAACAAATCCGATAAACTATTACATAGGATAGACAAAAACAGACATATAATTTAAATTATGGCAAAAGAATCAAAAAAAGACCCCGCTGAGTTTTCAGTGGAAGAGAAGCTCAAGGCATTGTATCAGTTGCAGACCATGCTGAGCGAGATTGACAAGATTAAGACTTTACGCGGTGAATTACCTCTTGAGGTACAGGACCTTGAGGATGAGTTGGCCGGCCTGAACACCCGAATTGAAAAGATCAAAGGTGAAATAACCGATCTGACCAAAAGCATTGCCGATAGTAAAGTGGCAATAGAAAGGTCAAAAAGCCTGATTGCTAAATATACTGAACAGCAAGACAATGTGCGTAATAACCGTGAATTCGATGCATTAAATAAGGAAATTGAATATCAAAATCTTAACGTTGAACTTGCCGAAAAACATATCCGCGATTTTTCAGCTGCAATGAATGCTAAGAATGAGGAATTACAACACAGTCAGGAGCTTATTTCAGAAAAATCAGAGGATTTAAATATAAAAAAGGGCGAACTGCAAGAGATCATCGAAGAGACACGTCAAGAGGAAGAAAAACTCCGTGAACGTTCAAAAAGCATTGAGTTGACGGTTGAACCGCGTCTTCTTCAGTCATTCAAACGGATACGTAACAACACCCGCAACGGCCTGGGTATAGTTTATGTGCAACGTGAATCATGCGGCGGCTGCTTCAATAAAATCCCACCACAGCGCCAACTTGATGTCAGGATGCGTAAAAAGATTATCGTATGCGAGTACTGTGGCCGAATTATCATTGACCCGGAACTTGCCGGCGTAAAGGAGGAACAAAAGGTTGTAGAAGCTCCCAAAAGACGAACCCGTAAAGCAGCTGCGGCCGATGAATAATTAAAATGATCCGGTTTATGATGTGACCCTCAAAAGTTGAACGGTTTAGATAATTTAAGAGTAGGTCTCAGATTGGAACAAAGCCCGGTATTGATATGAACCCCGAAAGTTTTTTATCTAACTTTCGGGGTTTTGTTATGTGTAAAAATCAGAGTTCTTCAGATCAATTGAATATATCTCTATGCTCGGAAGGGGTATAATTATAACTGAGAATAATCGGGGATATCAGTGAGGAAAGAGTAGGTTCCTGCATCGTAATTCATGCGTACACAGTAATGCTTAAGTCCGTTGCTTACCATTAGATAATCAACGCGAAGCACAATGTTGTATCGTGATATCTGATCAAAGACCTTTTGTGTGATAGTAACGGCAGGAGATTTGTATTCTACTATTACAGCAGGATTTCCTGCTCTGTTATAGACAACCGAATCGCATCGGCGCTTCATTCCGTTCAAATCAATAGTCTGTTCATTGGCTATATGTGACAAGGGAACTCCTTTATAATTAATAAGATACGAAACAAATGCCTGCCTTACCTTCTCTTCGGGAGTCAATGCTGTCCATGTTTTACGAATAGGGTCCCATATAGTCCGCTTACCATCCTGTTCGCTAATTTTAGCTTCAAATAAAGGCAAATTCAACTCAATCATTTATATCTTTGTAAAAAAAAGAAATCTTATAGAATTCTCATAGAATTTAGAATTCAACTATATTTCAAATAACATATACATATTTCATCATTACAATTACAAAGGTAAAGAAAGGAATTAAAATGTCAACATCAGGAACAACAGCATACCGCCAAATTCTCTCCGAACTAAAAAAGGGAATATACAAACCTGTCTATTATCTTATGGGAGAGGAACCCTTTTTCATTGATTCAATATCGGATTACATCAGAGATAATGCGCTGCCTGAAGAGGCTCGTGACTTCAATCAACTGGTCGTGTATGGCAACGAAACCACAATGGGTGAGGTGATCCAGCGCGCAAAGGCATATCCTATGGGCTCAAACAGGCAAGTTATAATAGTTAAAGAGTCCCAGAACATATTTAAAGGTAACGAAGTTGGCTCAGCAACTCCTCAAGAGATTCTAATCTCCTATCTGCAAAAACCGCAGATAAGTACAGTCTTAGTCTTCTGCCATAAGAACGGAACACTTGATAAACGCAGAAAGGTAGTATCGGAAATTGAGAAAACCGGTGTTCTTTTTGAATCTAAAAAGATCAGAGATGATGCTATAGATGCTTTTGTTGCTGATTTATTGAGAGAAAAAGGTATGTCCATGTCGCCAAAAGGCATTGCTATGATAAGTGAAGCTGTCGGAAATGACCTATATCGTCTTAGCGGTGAACTTGACAAACTGGCCACAGCCATGCCTGCGGGGAAAAGTGAGATCACTCCCGAATTCATAGAAGAGTTGGTAGGTATAAGTAAGGATTTCAACATATTTGAATTCAGAGATGCACTGATAAACAAAGATGTGCTTAAGGCAAACCGAATAGCCGCTTACTACGAAAATAATCCTAAAACATACCCGATACAGCTTGTAACAGCCTCTATTTTTCCATACTTCGCCAATTTGATGCTGGCATTCTATGCTGCAGACAAAAGTGACAGAGGTATAGCTAAACAGCTTGGATTAAAGAGTACATGGGGTGTGAGAGACTATATAAAAGGCATGAAGAACTTCACTGCAACAGAAACTATGAACATTATAAGTACAATAAGGGAATATGATGCAAAATCTAAGGGAGTTGATGCCACAGCTAATACCGGTAAAGGTTTGCTTCGTGAACTTGTTTTCAAAATTCTGCATTAATACCGGATTGTTTCTAAATTTTTAAAATCACAGCGATTAGTCGCTTCAAATATCTATTATAAGGCTGCCACTTGGTGGCCTTAACTTTATTTAACAAAAACATTTGTAAAACAATATGTAGTAAATTCCACATTTGTACAATATATTCAACGATATTACAAATGTATAAGTATGTTTACAAAACAATTTAATATCTCCAAATCAATGCTATATTTCAATATGCAAGAACTAATACAATTTTGAATATTAAATGTAATTACCTTATTACCAGATATATTATATATAAAATATAAACCATTAAATTATACTTTTTGAAGATGATATACATAATAGAAATATTGTGCGAAAATATGTATAATAAGTATATTAAATAAATTATAACCAGTTCCTTACATTAAATTACTAAACCAAATTTTAATCAAAATCAATGGGTTGCAATCATTCGAGATAACATTTATACAATCTTGTTGTACACATTTGTAAAAGTTACATTTGTCTGTACATTATAAATATTGCACATTTGTACATTTTACATTACGATTTATTTTATTACATTTGTAACTTAATGGAAATCCACATTATTTACGAATGAAAGATAGACTTGAAGAGCTGATGCAAGCAATGAATCTTACACCGACGCAATTTGCAGAAAAGGTGGGAATACAACGTTCGACACTACAACATATATTAAGTGGTCGAAACAATCCCAGTATGAAAGTCTTTACTCAAATCCATTCCGCTTTTCCTGATGTTGACCTCTACTGGCTGCTTTATGGTACAGGTGAACCCTTTAACAGTAATATTCAACACAACAGGGATTTTCAGAATGATTATCCCCTGTTCTCCAAAAAAGATTTTTTTCAACCGACAGCCGGGACTGCTCCCGAATATTCAAATTTTGAAAGGGATGACAAAGAGTCTAAAACAAAAAAAACGATAGAAGAGAGAGAGGATGGAAAGAAGATTGAAGCCGTTTCGGTAAACAAGGAAAGTATGATAAAAGAGATCGTAATTTTCTTCGATGATGACACCTACAAAAAATTTTTGCCGGATTTAAATAAATAACACATTTTTTTTTGTTTTTTGTTTTTTTGGAGTTATTTTTGCTTTAAGAAACCAAAAACAAATTTGACTATGAAAAAATATATTATTTTCACTGCTATTTCAACCATTTTTCTGGTTGGATGTCGTACCAGTAAAGACGTTGCTCTCACCAGTCAGCATGAGTTTATACAGACTGTTCTTGTAAAACAGGTTGAAGCTGCTATAGACAATAATATCATTGCCGCAAAATACGAGAATGGTACCACCTTATATTATACGATACTCGATAATTTTGGAAATGTTTCACTGACCTGGGATCGCAGTTCAAACCGTCAATCGTATGATGAGGGTTACAGTACCTATAAAGGAGACATTGACATTCCTTCGTTTGTAATGGTATCCGGTTTAAATGAAGAATTTATATTCAGGGTAGTTGAGATTGACGACTACGCTTTCTACAATTGCACTAATGTTACCTCAATCAATATTCCTCACAGTATTAACCGCATTTTAGCCAATGCTTTAAAAGGGTGTTCAGGATTGGTAAAGATTACCGTAAACGAAAGGAATGCTATGTATAAGGACATTGACGGTGTACTGTTCAGTAAAGATAGCCGGATGCTTGTCAAGTATCCTGCCAAAAAAGAGCTCCCCGGCTACACAATATCCGAAGACGTATCCTTCATCTGTCAAGAGGCTTTCCAGGACAACAGCTTCCTGAGAAGAATAACAGTAGGTAATTTCGTGACAGTTATCAGTGACTACGCATTCAAAAACTGCAGCGAATTAAGGGATGTTACCCTTGGCAGAAATGTCAGAGTTATAGGAAAGCAATCATTCTTTGGCTGTCTGAAACTTGAAACCCTCAATTCACGCAACGTATTCCCGCCACATAACAGCCCTGTTGTATTTGAAGAAGAAACAAAAGAGAATTGCAGGCTTTACGTACCCAGAGGTCAGATGGAGAACTACAAAAGACACCTTGAATGGAGCGAATTCAAAAATGTTGTAGAATACTAATACAACATGTATTTTGACACAACCAGATCCATTTTAAGATTTTACACTAAGACCACCTTTTTGTGCCCTCAAACAGTCGGGACGGCTTAACATTAGTATGAGGCGGTCTTAGATTGGAACAAAGCTCGGTATTTTACCGGGCTTTTTTATTACTTTTGTAAACGAAAAGAGTGAGTATAAGAATCACTTATGGATTTACTTAAGAGATTCTAAACTGCCGAATAACGAAATATGAACCGATGAAGAAATTTCTGTTAGACCTTACCGTTGCCGACAATAGGATGGTCAGCCCAAACTCCGCCTTACTCACGCTGCAAAGTGACAAGGGTCTGCCCGACATGGTGGCCGGACAGTTTGCAGAACTTAAAGTCCCTTCGGCAAAAGTGTTGTTAAGAAGACCTTTATCAATACATTCGGTTGACCGTTCCCAAAACAGAATTGAATTTCTTATACAGGCAGTAGGTGAAGGAACAGCCGCCCTTGCCGCAATGAAAAGAGGCGATAAGCTTAATGTGCTGCTGCCCCTTGGCAACGGCTTCAGCTACCGCTCCATACCCGTGGAAAGGCCGCTGCTTATAGGTGGCGGAGTGGGAGTGGCTCCGCTGCTGTTTCTTGGACAAGAACTGGCTTTGAACGATATCAGACCTACATTTTTGCTCGGAGGTCAAACTAAAAGTTCCATACTGCGGAAAGAAGAATTTATGAAATACGGTGATGTCTTTGTTACAACCGAAGACGGATCGGAAGGCGAGAGAGGTTTCGTGACAGACCATACTTTGCTGTTTGACAGCATTCTGTATGACAGAGTATATGCCTGCGGCCCATTGGCAATGCTCAAAGCTGTTGCACAATGGGCAAGGGAGCATGAAATAGTCTGCGAAGTGTCGCTTGAGAATCGCATGGCATGTGGAATAGGCGCCTGTTTATGCTGTGTAGAGGATACCGCCGATAAGGGCAATGTGTGTGTATGTACAGAAGGGCCGGTCTTTCAAACAGATAGATTAAAATGGTTTCATTAAATACAAAAATAGGTTCGCTTGAACTCAGGAACCCGGTCATGACGGCATCGGGTACATTCGGGAATGGAACAGAGTATGCCGACTTCATGGATATAAGCCGCCTTGGAGCTATTGTAGTTAAAGCTACCACGCTCAATCCGCGTCAGGGCAATCCTTACCCGAGAATGGCCGAAACGCCGTCAGGCATGCTTAATGCAGTAGGATTACAGAATAAGGGGGTAAACTGGTTTGTCAGTCATATCTATCCTGAAGTAAGAAAGATAGGATGTCCAATTATTGTCAACGTATCGGGTTCGTCCATTGAAGATTATGTTGAAGTTGCAAACATTGTTAACACTCTTGACGATATCCCGGCCATTGAGCTGAACATTTCCTGCCCTAACGTAAAAGAGGGCGGAATGGCTTTTGGAGTGAATGTTCAAAGTGCCGCCCAAGTAGTAAAGGCCGTACGCAAGGCATACAATAAAATGCTTATTGTCAAACTCTCACCCAACGTGACGGACATAACCCAGATTGCCCGCGCCGTTGAGGATGCCGGGGCCGACAGCGTCTCCCTGATAAACACCTTGCTGGGCATGGCTATTGATGCCGAGAAACGTCGTCCCATGCTTTCGACAGTTACCGGAGGGCTGAGCGGTCCGGCCGTGAAACCGGTTGCTCTGAGAATGGTCTGGCAGACGGCCAGTGCAGTGAAAATTCCCGTTATTGGGATTGGAGGTATTTGCAGCGCCGCCGATGCTGTGGAGTTCCTGCTTGCCGGAGCATCGGCAGTACAGATAGGGACGGCCAACTTTATCGACCCCTCAATTTCCGGAAAGATAATAGACGGAATAGCCCAATATCTGGAGAGGCACGGATTCAGTTCGGTTCAGGAGATCATAGGCGCTCTTGAAACTCAGTAAGATCTCAACAAAGCCTATATCCAACGTTTGATATGTGACGGCCCCCCTAAAGATCGACTAAAAACCGAAAATTTACAAGCGAAAATTTAAAGCAGATCCGGCCGCAGCTGTTTGGTACGCTCCAAAGACTGCTGGAACTCCCACTCGTCAATCATGGCCTGATTGCCTGAAAGCAGAACTTCAGGTACTTTCCAGCCTTTATAGTCAGCCGGGCGGGTATAGATTGGAGGAGCCAGCAGATTATCCTGAAAACAATCCGACAGGGCCGACTGACCGTCGGTCATGACACCCGGAATAAGCCTCACAATACTATCGGTCATAACGGCTGCTACAAGCTCGCCTCCGGTCAGGACATAATCGCCTATGCTGAATTCACGTGTTATAAGATGTTCGCGGATACGGTAGTCTATTCCTTTGTAGTGGCCGCAGAGAATGATAATATTGTTTAGCAGTGAAAAGCTGTTGGCCGCCTTCTGGTCAAAACGTTCGCCGTCGGGCGAGGTATATATAACCTCGTCGTAATCTCTCTGCGATTTGAGTTCGGTTATAAGCCGGTCAATAGGCTCAATCTTCATGACAAGACCGGCAGAACCGCCAAACGGATAATCATCGGTCTTACGATGTTTGTCAACGGTATAATCTCTTATATTATGCAGATGTATTTCGGCAAGTCCGGCTTTTTGGGCACGGGACATTATGGAGTGGTTGAAGAAGCCTTCAATCATCTCAGGAAACACGGTTAGAATGTCTATACGCATAATTATGTGGCATTATCGACTGCAAATTTACAAAATTATGCTTAAATTCGCGGTCTGTCCGGAGGTTCTTTCAGCCGGGTCAAAATTTATGAGAGAAAAGGAGCGTATTCTTGAGTTGCGTGAACAACTGCACAGGCACAATCATCTATACTACGTGCAGAATTCACCCGTCATATCGGACATTGAGTTTGACAGCTTGATGCACGAGTTGTCGGCTCTTGAGAAGAAATATCCTGAAATGAGAGACCCGAATTCACCGACTGAGCGGGTAGGAAGCGACATCAGCAAGGGATTCAAACAGGCGGCTCACAGATACCCCATGCTCTCGCTTGACAACACCTACGACGAACAGGAGGTACGCGATTTCTTTCAGCGCGTAAACGAACTTCTGAATGAACCTTTTGAGATATGCTGTGAACTGAAATATGACGGACTCTCCATATCGCTCATATATGAGGATGGAGAGCTGCAACAGGCTGTAACCCGCGGTGACGGGACGCAAGGCGATATTGTGACCGAGAATGTCCGTACAATAAAATCTATTCCGCTGGTACTTCAAAAAAACAGCGGCTACCCGCAGAGTTTTGAAATACGCGGTGAGATCCTAATGCCCTGGAGTTCGTTCGATATGCTGAACACCGAACGGGAACGGCAGGAGGAACCGCTCTTTGCGAATCCCCGTAACGCAGCATCGGGTACCCTGAAGCTGCTTAATCCGCAAGAGGTGGCACGGCGTCATCTGGATGCCTATCTATATTATCTGTTGGGTGAAAATTTGACATGCGACGGACACTATGAGAACATGATGGCGGCAGCCGGATGGGGCTTTAAGGTATCGGACTACATGAAGAAATGCTCAACCGTCAATGAGGTGCTCGATTACATCCGATATTGGGATAACGAGCGCAAAAATCTGCCCATAGCCACAGACGGCATTGTGCTAAAAGTCAACTCAATACGCCAACAGCTGAATCTGGGATACAAAGCCAAATCGCCCCGTTGGGCAATCGCATTCAAATTTCAGGCTGAAAGGCAGGTCACCCGTCTGAACAGCGTCTCATATCAGGTGGGCAGGACGGGTGCTGTGACTCCGGTGGCCAATCTGGATCCGGTACAGTTGTCAGGCACAACGGTAAAACGGGCCAGTCTGCATAACTCGGACATCATAAAGAGCCTTGACCTTCACATAGGCGACATGGTCTATGTTGAAAAAGGAGGTGAGATTATACCCAAGATCACCGGTGTGGATATGGAATCCCGTTCCATTCTTTTGGGCGATGCCGTCCGTTTTACAACTATATGCCCCGAATGTGGAACCGCTTTGGTACGATATGAAGGCGAGGCTGCACACTATTGTCCGAACACAACCAGCTGCCCTCCTCAGATAAAGGGACGTATTGAACATTTTGTCGGCCGTAAAGCCATGAATATAGACGGCCTGGGGACCGAAACCATTGACCTGCTCTATCAGGTCGGACTGATAAAGGATATTGCCGACCTCTATACACTCAAAGCTACAGATATAAGCCGGCTGGAGGGTCTTGGTGAAAAGTCGGCCATAAACATAATCCGCGGAATAGAGAATTCCAGGCAGGTCCCATTTGAAAGGGTGCTCTTTGCCATAGGCATCAGATTTGTGGGTGAAACAGTGGCTAAGATCCTGGCACGTGCGTTCAAATCAATTGAAGCGCTTGAAAACGCCACATTTGAGGAACTCACCTCGGTAAACGAGATAGGCAAGAAAATAGCTCAAAGCATCATAGATTTCTTTCAGGACGAACGTAACCGCAATCTGGTGGATCGCCTGAAGGAATACGGACTTCAAATGGAAACTGCCTTTGCCGAAGAGGAGAGCAGCAATTCGCTTGCCGGCAAGACAATAGTTATAAGCGGGGTCTTTAACCGCCATTCACGTGACGAATACAAGTCCATTATTGAGAGATACGGCGGGAAGAACTCCGGCAGCATATCGGCCAAGACATCATTCGTACTGGCGGGCGAGAATATGGGACCTGCCAAACGTGAAAAAGCGCTGGAACTTGGTGTGAGGCTTGTAAGCGAGACTGAATTTTTGGAAATGATTGATGAAAACAAATAGATAATAACAATGAATTACTCTTACTCTTTTGAAGGATTCGGTGTTGCACTTGTAACGCCATTCAAAATAGACGGTCAGATCGATTTTGAGACTTTGACGCGGATTGTTGATAATCTGATTGCAGGCGGGGTTGACTACTTGTGTCTTCTTGGGACCACAGCCGAAACTCCTACACTGAATACGGAAGAACGTCAACAGATAGTAAAGCATGTAACGAGTCAGGTAAACCGCAGGATCCCGATTTTGGTCGGATGCGGCGGAAACTGCACCGCCAATGTGGTAAATGAACTGAAACAATACGACCTGGATGGTGTTGACGGTATCCTAAGCATAGTTCCATATTACAACAAACCGTCGCAGGAGGGTATGTACCGCCACTTCTGTGAGATTGCAAAGGCATCGACCAAACCGCTCGTATTATATAATGTACCCGGACGTACGGGCGTGAACATGAGCGCCGCCACGACCCTGAAATTAGCCCGTGAGTTTACTCAGATAATAGGAGTTAAGGAGGCTTCAGGCAATATGGAACAGATAAATGAGATCATTGCCGGTGCGCCTGAAAATTTCCGTCTTATCAGCGGCGACGACTACCTTGCAATGGAAGTTATACGCAACGGTGCAGCCGGAGTGATTTCCGTAATAGGCAATGCAATACCAAACACTTTCGGCAAGGTCATACATCTTTCCAAAGAGCGCCGTTTTGACGAAGCAGCAACCGTAAACAGTAAGCTTGAACCATTGTACGGCCTAATGTTCCGCGAGGGAAGTCCCTGCGGGGTCAAAGCTCTGATGTCAAGCCGCGGAATGCTTGAGAACGTATTACGTCTTCCGCTCGTACCGGTAAGCCGCGCTCTCAATGATGAGATAGTTGAAAAATTTAAAAATATAACATAATGAAAATCAATGGCATACTGACCACAATCGTTCTGCTCTCCTTTTTCTTATTATACGGATGCCGCAATAGAACCGCCCGTATTGAAGACGAGGTAACTGAATCGGTTGTACAGGACACCATTTATCCCGAATTCCGATGGGAGATATGTATTGACAGTCTCGATATTCACAGCGGCATTATAGGCCGTAACGAGGTACTTTCCACAATACTGGGCAGACACGGAGTAGGGGCATCGGTCCTGCATGAAGTTGAAACTGTATCGAAAGACATTTTCAATGTCCGCAGACTTCAGGCCGGGAAAACATATCATGTCTTGACCGACCGGGATTCAGCCATGACAGCCAGATACTTTGTTTATGAAATATCGGCAGTTGATTATGCGGTATATTCACTGACGGACAGCATATTCAACTATGTAGGACAGGCTAAGACCGATACTCTCTATAAATCGGTCAGCGGAATTATTGAATCCTCGCTCTGGAATGCCATGACGGCCAACGGAGCAGCGCCTGACCTGACGGGGCAACTTGCCGATATCTATTCATGGACGATTGATTTCTTCGGGATACAGCGCGGTGACTCCTTCAACGTATATTATGAAGACATTTATATTGACACAACAAGGGTTGCTACCGGCAACATCCTGGCTGCCAACTTTATAACCGGAGGGAGAGACCATTTCGCATTCAGATACCATTATAACAACGGACGTGGCGAATATTTTGACCAGAACGGAACAAGCCTGCGCAGAGCATTCCTGAAGGCGCCGCTCAACTTTTCAAGAATAAGCTCCAGATTCTCAAATGCACGCCGTCATCCCATAACCAAGATAGTCAGGCCGCACCATGGCGTTGATTACGCCGCGCCGTCAGGTACGCCGGTCTATTCGGTCGGCGACGGAACTGTAATAGCAAGAGGTTGGGACAGCAATGGCGGAGGTAATTACATTAGAATACGACACAATTCCACATACGTTACTCTCTATATGCATCTTAGAGGATTTGCAAGCGGAATCCATCAGGGGACCAAGGTATCGCAAGGCCAGCTTATTGGCTATGTAGGGGCAACGGGAATGGCCACAGGGCCGCATCTGGACTACCGTGTGTATAAGGATGGAACGGCAATCGATCCGCTTAGAATGGACCTGCCGGCCGTTGATCCCATCAAAGAGCAGGACCTTCCGGCATATTGGGATTCCATACGTCCGTTAATGAAAATCCTGACCGGGACAGAGAGTCCGTTGGATTCCTTGCAGGCGGTTGCCCTTTCAGCCGGGTCAGCCGATCCGTTAAATACCTCCTATCAGTAATACTCTACTGGATACGAAAGGTTACTATCTGTAATATTCAAAGTAAGCCAAAGACTGCTGTTGGTAAGAACTGTCGTACGTCAAAAACTTTGACTATTCGTAATATTCTATTGTGCGCCAAAGGTTTATGTTGCTTATGGACATGGTTGTCCATCGTCCCCGGGTGTCATATTCATAAACTGCATTGGCAGTGGCCGGACTTTCGGTCCCCAAAGTGATGGCCGAAACGTCGCCGTTTGCACCGTATGTGACCTCCATCAGATAACCCTCCTTTTCAAGCAGAATCGATTCGGGGAATATGAATCCGTTCACAATTTGGTAATTGCATGTTTCATACATCAAATCCCCGTCAGTATCAATATAATGGCGTTTAACCTGCCCAAAAAGTCCGTTTGGCTGATAGATTATAGTATCTAGGGCCAGACTGTCAGACATGACCGGCCGCTTGCCTACATATTCGATTTGATCCACCTCTATGCCTCCGCCGGCTGAGAATCTATCGGTATAGATCTTCATCCACTGTTTTGTTCCGGAATCAACATAGATATATTTTCTGCTCCATATAGCCTTGTTTTCCGATGAATACCGAATCACCCTGGAGAGACCCGGCAGAATGGAAAAATGACCCGGATCATCGGCCAAAAGCGAGGCCGAATTACACCAGCGGAATCCAAAATCGTTGTTTACCGGCACATAGAGATCGGCATCGTTCCTATACTCCAGATTAAAATATGTCATGACTTCATCGGCAACCTTGACAATAGTTGTGGGACGGCCTTTTGCGTCGTATGTATATTTCAGCCCTTCCAAATAGTCCATATAGAGCGACAGGCGTCCCAGAGAATCGAAAGTACAGTACCGGACGGTGTCTCCATCGGCATTGAGGTCTGCTATTGAAGAGATACCCTTGTTGAGAGTGAACTGATCAAACCAGACTGAATCAGGTATTATCCTGTGAGTTTCTGCATAAGGATCGTTGGGC
>LSQX01337306.1_pt1 | contig 29376 bp, 25 predicted proteins | sample 654561 | NCBI WGS metagenome assembly LSQX01 (sample SAMN04489861, study PRJNA283612) | anaerobic digester metagenome | isolation source: 4 biogas reactors fed with cattle manure at either 37C or 55C with and... | place: Denmark: Kongens Lyngby | collected 2014 | reverse complement strand
GCCCAATTACTTAGACAGGCTCCTAAAATGTGGAAAGACGGGCAATTAGGGGAGAACAGCTGGAGAGATGCTCGGCTTGGTGGGTGAGGTCAAACGGAGATAATGGATCTATAGTGGCGTCCGATCTGGAGTTTTGGTAGCCTTAATGCAATGGTGGTTGACCTTTTCCCCTATGAACAGATCATTCCTGGGGCCCTGACGTACCGAGATACTTCTACTGTAACAGCAGGATTTCCAACATCATTATTCGAAAGAGGAAAATGTTTAGCTGTTATTCATTGAAAACATTTAAGGGAGGAAGATGGATAATGAAAAAGACATCGTTTTTCCAGACACTTACCATTGGACTATCGATGGTGGTGGCGTTGGCATTACCTGTGGCAGCTGAGAAGATCACCTTTATAGGAATGTTGGGTAGCTTTCAGGAGGAGCTGCAGGAGGCTATTGACAATTTCACCAGAATGCATGGGATTGAGGTCGAATTGATTGTGCCGGGAGGTTGGCCTGAAGTGGGTGAGAAGGTCATCGTCATGACTTTGGCGGGAACGCCCCCGGACGTGATTTACACTCAAGCTTCCTGGTTTAAGGAGTTTGCTGATCGTGGTATACTAAAGAACCTCAATAACATGATCGCTGCGGATAATCTTGATATGGGTCTTTATCCCCCCAGGGTAATTGATTTTCTGACATACAAAGGTGCTATGCTGGCCATGCCTACCGCTGTCAGCCCTACCGCCCTATTTATAAATAAGGATTTATTTGACCAACAAGGCCTCGACCTACCAACGGCTTCATGGGACTCACAGGAGTGGACCTTCGACGATTACCTTCATACAGCTAAGAAATTAACTATAGATAAAGACGGTGATGGACGTGCTGATCAATTTGGCACGCAATCATTTGGCCCCGCTAGGCTCATTGGCTGCTGGGGTTTGCATTGGGTTGATGATGAGCGGACTACGTTTCTTGGTGCTTTGCCGGATCGGATTGAAGCCATCAACATATTAGCTTCGTTTTGGACAGACCATGGGGTGGTCGGCGGTAATTTTCTAAACGGTACTGCAGCCATAACTATTAATCAAGGTAATTTCCTCAATACATTATTATCCAGGCGTGAAGGCCTGTTTAACTGGACTCTGGCACCTGTGCCAAAAGCTATAACCAGAGCCAGTCAGACCGGCTTTCATAACCTCTCCATTCATAGGGATTCGCCCAACGCTGAGATGGCCTGGGAACTGATAAAATACCTGGCCTATGACCGTGATGGAAACCGCCTGTTTACAACAGCTGAAAATCGTACGCCGGTGCAAAGATATTCCGCTCAGTTATTCTTACAGCGCTGGTATAACCTGTATCCCGCCAGTCGTGTAGATGTATTGATTGGAGCATTTCCGTATATCTGGGAATGGAAGGCAATTAATGGATATAACTCAGATCCAATTCGTGTTGCTCTTGAGGGTGCTATCACCAATGTCACCCGAGGCCTGGTTTCCGCCAGAACAGCATTGGAAGAAATAACCCCGGTTATCAATGGCCGTCTGCGTGAAAAGCCGAAAGAAGATCTATGATGTAGATCTTGTGCGCATATAGATCTTCTGTGCAAGCAAAAAAGCTGGCAGTATTCTGCCTGCTTTTTTGCACCCAAATTAAAACGAAATAGGATACCGGATGTGAGTGGCCAGGCTAAAATGGTCATAAATGGCCACGAAAAATCCCCAAGGATGGCATACCGGACGAGCAGATCCATTGTACCCTGCCCGAGGATGAGCAGGTGTGTCCGCAATGCGCCGGTCGGCTCCATGAGATGAGCACGAGCATTCGCATAGAGATTCGAGTGATCCCGGCCCAAGTAAAAGTGATCGAGCACGTTCAACACGTTTACGCCTGCCGTGCCTGCGAACGCACCCGGATCCGTACTCCCGTGGTGAGGGCACTAATGCCGAAACCGCCGATCCCTGGCAGCTATGCATCGCCTTCGGCCATCGCGTCGGTCATCCACAACAAGTACGTCCAAGGCATACCGCTCTATCGCCAGGAGCAAGAGTTCAGTCGTCTTGGGGTGGGTCTTTCCCGCCAGACGCTGGCCAACTGGACTTTGAAAGCGACCGAACGTCATCTTGTTCCGATCTATTAGCGCCTTCACACAGAGCTTTTGAAAGGCGACATCATCCAGGCGGATGAGACCACCAGGTGTTGGGGGAACTCGGCAGAGCCGTGGAGACGCACTCGTACATGTGGCTCTATCGTTCGGAGCGGGACGGACCACCGATTGTGCTGTTTGATTACCAACAAACCCGCTCCGGCAAACATCCGGCGGAATTCCTATCCGGGTTCTCAGGCTATCTGCAAGTCGATGGCTACGCAGGTTACGGGAGAGTTCCCAACGTGACCCTGATCGGGTGTTGGGCCCATGTCCGTCGCGGCTTTGTCGAGACGCTCGCTATCTTAGCTAAGGAGTCCCGGAGCGGAGCGACCTGTGCGCCGGCGATAGGGTTGGAATACTGCAACGCCTGTTCGAGATCGAACGTGAACTGAAGGAACGTAAGGCCGAGCGTCCGATGTTGGTCACTCAGGTAACGCCGAAGAGCGTTTTGGGCAAAGCCGTTGCATATTGCCTAAACGAATAGGAGAAGCTTCAAGGATATTTGCTTGACGGCCGCCTCGAGCTCGACAACCACCGGGCCGAGCGTGCAATCAAGCCCTTCGTCATCGGTCGGAAGAACCGGCTGTTCTCAAACACGCCACGTGGTGCACGAACGAGCGCCGTCATCTACAGCCTTGTGGAGACCGCCAAAGAGAACGGCTTGAAACCGTATGAGTAGATCTCCCATCTGCTTGAGCAGATTCCGAACGTTGATCCGGGTGATCCCACCGCGCTTGATTCTTTCCTGCCGTGGTCTGAAACGTTACCTGCGGCCTGCAGAAGCTTGCGCAACAACCGGTGACCTCCGCGATCGCATAAAGATTACCATGGCCGAGTTCGACCTATGAAGGTGGGTTCGGCTTTACTTCTTGCCCGGCACGGAACGGAGCCGACAGAGCCGGCATCGTTTTCCCTCGACACGGTCGAAACACCCTGATCACCGGCTCAGTACTCCGCAACACGATGCTGCCACATGTTGCGTCGCTCAACTCGAGTCATCCCGATCGCCTCCCATCTCATGTTTCTGGGATCATTATCTACCGGCGACGGCTTCTGTGGAAGGTGGGTCCCATCTGACGCTTACGTGGCAAGGCAACCTCCGGGTCCGACAAGTCAAGCGTCAAGAGTCAACCCGGACGGTGTTTCGGGTTATTGCCCACAGCAGGCATAGTGGAGAGGCTTGGCGATGGGTTCTGTCCAGCGACGTAGACAACCAGCTGGAAATGTCACGATTCACTGGCCGTATGCCTTCACTTAGAGAGGCGATGATTCGCTATTCCAGATTCGTTGGAGCTACTCTTACCCTACCCGACAACTGGCAGGCCCTGATTGAGACCGCCTTTGACCCCAACGGATACGCTGCCTACGTTGTGCCGAATGAAACGCGAATCAATGCCCTAGTCAATCCCATCATGAGCAAAATATGGTCGGGCCAAACCGCTGCCGCGGTGGGCCTACAACAAATCCACGAAGCCGTGGACGCTTTATTGCAGGAGGAGATCTGATACGCGAACACGCCTCGCGTTGCGGCTGCGGGGAGAATGATTTGTGGCCTTCTCTTTGACTCCGGCCCTTTCACGGGGTCTCAAACAGGGCGTGCGTTAAGCGGAGACTTCGGTTCAGTGCGGTTAAACCCAACAGCCCGGTGCCCATGTGTACCGGGCTCTGCTATTTGCCGTTAAGCGCGATGCTTAACACCATCAAGGCAGGTGAGCTTCTTGCCTTGCCGAATGAGCTGTCATTGGCGGTTCTTGGCAGATCATCCGCGCCGATCCACTGTCCCGGTTCAATGCGCAGTGGCGGCGTATAACCCGTCGAAGCTCAGACTCTCCTTAACGGGCCGTACTGCAAGGAGGTAGCGAGCTTGTCCAGGATTCCCGGGCGACAGATTCCGGCCGGGAACCCCAAGAGTTCATGTGGCCTGTAAGCATGATGCCAGGGCGCAGTCTGTGGACAGCCCGGAAGGTGCCTACAGACACACATGTCGGCTTGGACAACTCAGCCCTTCGGTTGAGTTGCTACATATCCACAGAACCCAGGAGCCGGATAGATCACTTTAGGTAGTGCGGATCACAGTAGAAGGAGGCATAGTTCTTGGCTGCCATCGATGAGAAAGCCACGCAAAAAACGCCCCACGGTAGCTCATTTCGGGCGGGCGTAGCCAAAGTCGATATAACCACTTCAGACCCCGGGGTCAAAATCAACGATCCCTTGTATGCGAAAGTCTTGGTCATGGATGACGGTAAGAGCAAGCTGGCGATCATCGCCATGGATGCCGTGGCCATAGGCGGCATCGGCGACATCAGCGATGATTTTCTCCCGACCTTGCGTCAACGCATCGAAGAAGAACTGCCACTGAAGAAAGAAAACCTGTTGGTTAACGCCTCTCATACCCACCCTCCGGGGCGCCTTCTGTGTGATGAACCGGAGTTGGTAGACAGAGTCTTTGGCGCTCTCCGGCGGGCTTGTGAAAACATGACCGAGGTCAAGGTCGGCTGGGGCATCGGTTACGAAGACCGGATTATGATGAATCGTACGCTCAGACTGAAAGACGGTCGTCACTGGACGATTCGCCATGCCAATCCGTGTCCGCCTGATGATGAGGTGGCGGGTGTCGGACCGGTGGATCCCGAAATCGGCATCCTGCGCATCGACCGCATCGACGGCCGTCCCTTTGCCGTAGTGTATAACTTCGCCTGTCATCCCTATCTGGGTGTGCCCGGCGGAGGCATCACCGCTGACTACCCGGGTTTTGCCTCCAAGGTGATCGAAGAGACTCTCGGTCACGGAGCCATGGCGCTGTTTTTGCAAGGAGCGGGCGGGGATATCACTCAGGTCCTGTACAAAGACGTTCATCGTCCCAGAGACTGCGAGCCTCAGGGCATGATGCTCGGTCTGAGCACCCTGGAGGCCTGGCGTAACATTGAGACTCAAGCGAACGTTAGCTTAAGCGTCGTCAGCGAGTTCGCCGAACTGCCGCGGCGAACGGATATCCCGGAACGTATCGCCAGGCTGCGGCAGGAACAGGAGAAGTTGCTGAAGAGCTTGCGCTTCACCAGCCTCAACTTCAGGACGTTTTTACCTTTGTATCTCAAACACATGATGAATCCCGAGTATCCGTTGGATGATGCCTACCGCTATCTGCACGGCCGTGAAGATCTGACGGGGATCGATGAGCAAAACCGGCGCAATCTGGCTAAATATCTGAACAACATCTATGCCATGGAGAAGTTGGCGCGCATCGAAGACCGGATCGCCACTCTGCAAAGACACCAGGCCATCAATGACGCGGCGGGTGAAGAGAGCATCACCGCGGAGGTCTTAGGCGTGCGCATCGGAGAGTTCGTCCTCATCTCCGCACCGATCGAGGTGTTGGTGGAGGTCGGCCTCAATGTGAAGCGGGCTTCTCCGTACAAGTACACGTTTGTATCCGCCTTCTCTAACGGCTACATGCATTACGGACCTCCTGCCGCCTATTGCGATCTCGGCGGCTATGAGGTCACAGAATGCTTCTTAGCCCCCGAATGGCAGCAGATCTATGAGACAAAAGCTCAGGAAGTGATTCGAAGACTGTGATCTGAGAGACTCAATTGTGCTTCCTGCGTGGGGGAGCCGGAGAATTCGTGTCGAATGGAAGATGAGTCACTTGTATTTCAGCTGCAAAAATCCTTCAAAGAAGGGGAAGGAACTACATTGCGTTTGATCAGCCCTTACTGCGAGCTGGCGGGTCGGCAATACAAAGCAAGTTTTCATAATCACACATTCAAAAGCGGCATGGTCACGGCGGCTCCTTCGGTGGTCGTGGGCATCTATCGGCTGTGCGGTGTTCAGGTAGTGGCCGTCACTGAGCACGACCGGCGTCTGGGTGAAGGAGGCATCGCTGCCGGAAACGTCATGTGGCGGGAACAGGATTGGAAGAACCCATACGATGACGCGCTGTTGATCAAGGGCTTTGAGGCCAGTTTTCCCAAAGACCACGTCTTGATCCTCGGTTGCATGCCTTGGGATCTGCCGTTGACAGCCAAAGAGCCCGGCTTTATTGCCGCCGCCCATGAGCGGGGAGCATACGTCGTTTTGGGTCACCCGGCGCGCTGGAACGACACTCCGGAGCATGTGCTTGATGATTCTGAGCTTCGTCAGTGCGACGGGCTGGAAGTTTACAGCGGGGCCCGGGTGATACAAGGTGCCGAGGGGTCGGTGGCGGATCGCCTGTGGGATGCTTGCCTGAGAGCGGGACTCAAGTTCTTCGGCCTCGGCAGCTCTGACTGTCACACCTATGACTTCACCGCACCTCAAAGGCCGACGAACGGTTGGACCGTACTGTGGCTGGATGAGTTGACTGAGGAAGCCGTCTTTGCCGCTTTGCGGGCCGGACATTTCTATGCCTCTTCAGGACTCGAGGTGGACGAGATACGTATCCAGGATGAGAGCATCACGGTAGAAGCGGCACAGGCGGAGCGCATACGCTTCATCGGGGCAGGCGGAAAGCTTCTGAAAGAGGTCGCAGGTTCCAAGGGCACCTACCGGCCGCAGATCAGTGACCTATACGTGCGTGTCGAACTCGACGGCCCCGGTACGCCGTTTCCCGGTTCAGGGGTACCTACGCAGGCTTGGTTGCAGCCCGTATGGATAGAAGCCTAGGCTGAAAAAGACGGCTGGGCCATGGCGTCCGGGATCGGGCAAACACCCTGGCGAGGAGGGATTTGTCTTGAAAAAGAGTGACAGCTTGAAGTTGATGGGCGCAAGGCTTTTGTTGGCCGTGGCGGTCATCATCTGCCTGAGCGCAAGTGTCAGCGCCGATCTTACAAAGCCGGCGACGGACAGCAATCCGTCTTGGTCGCCGGACGGCAAGTATCTGGTTTTTGAGTCCGATCGCGACGGCAACCTGGATATCTTCATCGTCCCAGTTGACGGCGGAGAACCGGTAAACATCACCCAACATCCGAAAAGAGATCGCTCGGCCGCCTGGTCGCCCGACGGCACCAAGATCGCCTTTGAGTCCAACCGGGCGGGCATCGGGGACATCTTCCTGATGAATCCCGACGGAAGCGGATTGGTCAATCTCACTCGGGGCCAAGCCCAAAGCATCCTGCCGTCCTGGTCGGCTGACGGCAAGAGAATCGTCTTTTGCTCCAGTCGGGGTGACGGCGTCGTTCAAAACATCTACATAATGGACGCCGACGGCAGCAATACGAGACTTCTGTTTCACCATCCGACGGCGGTGTATCAGCCCACCTTTTCTCCCGACGGCAGCAGGGTAGCCTACATGGGCGGGGGAGAGATATGGCTGGTCGATGCTGAAACGGGACAAAACATAGAGCAGTTGACGTCAAGGCGGGATTATCGAAATGCCCAAAGACCCGTGTGGTCGCCTGACGGTACGAAGATCGCTTTTCATGCCTACGGGACAGGAGCCCAAACCCGTGACATATTCATCATCTCTCTGGACACACGCCAGGTGAGCCGACTGACCGACGATGACTACGACAACACCTTGCCCGCCTGGTCTCCGGACGGAGAGTGGATCGCCTACGTCTCCAAGAGAGGCGAAGACAGCAACCTGTTTATTATCCGTGCCGACGGCACCGCAAAAGAACCGGTTCAGATCACCTATCCTCGCACGATGCGGATCATGACCTGGGGTTCGGATCAGTTGCCCGCCGATCCCAACTTGTATGGAGCCGAGGTCAACCCGACAAACGATCCGATCGGGGGAGGAGAGGGTTACAGCCGTCCGGTTTTGGGCGGGGACTACGAAGTCGACACCAAAGAGGCCCTTCTTGACGCTCTCAGAAGAGCCCGACCGGGTGAGACGGTCTACGTGCTTCCACATGCCGAGATCGATCTGAGCGGTGAGACGGATATCCTCATCCCGCCCGGGGTTACCTTGGCCGGCAACAGAGGAGTCGAGGGCGCAGCGGGGCCGCTACTATTCAGCGATTACTCGGAAACCAACTACACGCTCTTTCAAGTAGGCGCAGGAGCCCGGGTGACGGGGCTGAGAATCAGGGGACCTGAAGGCGGGACTCAGGAAGACGAGTTCGACCTTCCCGAAAACAACCTGCCTCGCAGCCAGGTACCCAGGGGCTACGTCTTTGCTCTGCCCACATCCCAAGGTCTGTCTACCGCTGGGCCGGGCGTGGAATTTGACAACAACGAGATCTTCAACTGGACGTGGAGTGGAATCAATGTCCGTCATGCGGACGTGCACATCCACCACAACTACCTCCACCATGTGCAAAGGCGGGCGCTCGGCTATCCGGTCGTCGTCAGCGGCGGCAGTGCCTTGATTGAAGCCAACTTCTTCGATTACTACCGCCATGCCATCGCCAGTACCGGCAGACCCGGATCGGCCTATGAAGCCCGCTACAACATAGTCGGCCCCAATGCCACGGAGTTTGCCTTTGACATGCACGGCGGCCGGGATTTTTGCCAAAACGATCCGGCCTGTACGGAGATTGAGAAGTTCATGGGCGGTGAGCGGGTCTATATACACCACAACACGTTCATGAACACGGATTATCGGGCCATCGGGATCAGGGGCGTACCCCTTCAGGGCGGCAGCATCCATCGCAATTGGTTCTTCCATGTTCCGAAAGACCAACAGACGCCTTTCCCGGTGGTCTTGTACGGCTATATCGGCAATCTGGAGATCAAAGACAACTTATACGGACCCGAGCGCAAGCTCGTCCGGGTTGAGTTGGAACGCCAGCCTTTGGCCAGACAGTGTGAGACGACGACATGTGATATCGAAAGACAAGACAGCTACCGGATCATCCATGTGCTGGATCCCTTAAAGATGGACTTCGTCGATTTCCCGTCCGATGACCAAGTGAAGGTGCTTCAAGGACGGGTACCCATAGATGTCGAGGTCGTGGTCGAGCCCTACCTGAAGGTGGAAGTGATCGAGATCGCCGTGGACGATGTTCCCGTCTATCGCGGGGAGACGCCCCCTGCGTCCGGGCAAGTCGTGCTGGACACCTTTGAGCTGAAAGACGGTCGGCACACTTTGACGCTGCGGGTTACTCACGGTGGTGGTCAAGTCCTGGAGACTTCCAGAGCCGTCATGGTCAACAACTGGTGGGAGACCGTCGATCCCTTCCAGGCGCCTGCGGAGTACGGATGGTTTGGCACAGTGGACTTCTCGCGCACGCTGGAGGAATCATCCGGCTGGGCTTATGCCACGGATGATCCGGAGCAGTTCTTGGGTGATGAAAGCCGCAAAGTCAGAAAGGAGGACACGACGGAGTATCTGGTGTGGGAAGCAAAGCATTTGAGGCAATGGTCCGCGGTGATGTATGTCAGACGGGATCATGCTTCAAAGGGAAGTTGGCTTGAACATGTGATCGTGGAACTCGACGACGGCGCGCGATGGCATCGACTGCCGTTTGAGGTGCAACGGGAAGGCACCTCACAGCCTTGGGAGCAGGTCCTGCTATCCGGTGAGGTGCCGCAGGGCCTCGATGGCCGGGCTTTCCGTTTGACGGTGAAGGAAGGCCTTCCTGCCGAGGCTCTGGCGATCGGTCAGGTGACGCTAAGAGGTCACCGGACTCCATGACCAACCGTCCCGTTGTCTTGGCAGTCGGGGAGTCTTCAACGGCGGAGACACCCCCGGCCGCTTCAGTTGTGGAAAGAAGTGAAAGCGATGTATCTGCGGGTCAGTAACGGAGGCGGTTGTCTTGCTATCCAGTTATCATCAGTTGGGAGGAGTATGAGGGTGCGTAAGAGTTGTTCAAGATGGCTGAGTTTAGGACTCATGGTGTTGTTGGCACTCGCATTGTCTGCTCATGTTCTGGCCGAGCAGCGGACGCTTCAGATCATGGTTCATGGCAATGCAGACTACGTTGAGCGCACGACGCGGTTTTGGGGAGTCTTTGCTGCCCAGAACCCGGGTATCGAAATCGAGATTGTCCCCGGGGCGGGCGGAAGCACTCCCGAGCAGAAACTACTCGTGGCGGTGGCGGCCGGGATACCGCCGGATCTCGTCCGTCTGTACAATCCCAGGGCAGCCGGAGCAGCAGGTCTGTTGCAAGATCTCACCGAGCGGTTTCAGGCCCTGCCGGCCTCAGTGCGCAACGATATCTGGCCTGATCTGATCGTAGACATGACTGAAGACGGCCGCTTGTATGGTTTGCCCTTGGGTACCGTGGTCAGCTCGTTCTACTACAACACCCGGCATTTTGCCGAAAGGGGCGTACCTTTTCCGGATGCCTCGTGGCGGTGGGAACGTGAGGGGACGAACGAACTCAAGAAGCTGAGTATCGATATCGACGGAGACGGAATCCTCGACAGATGGGGTTTGGGAGGAATCCAAAGCGGCAGTGCTGAGTTTTGGCCGTTTATCCATGCCGCCGGCGGCGGTCCGCTGTTGAGCCCGGACGGCAAGCGCTTTTTGGGTAACAACCCCGGAACGGTCGATGCCCTGCAGTTCTTGCAGGATTGGGAGACGGTCCATCACTTGACGAACTTGAACGTCTCCAGTTGGACCCACTTCGGTGAACAACGGGTGTCGTCACTGCTTTGGGGCAGTTTCATGGTCGGCTACTTCCAAAGCTACCCGGATCTTGAATGGGACTTCGCCGATAGGCCGACCTTCAGAGGTAACCGGTGGGCGAATATCTGGGGTGAGAGCCCCTACGGAATCGCCGCTGGAGCCAAGAACGCTGACTTGGCCTGGAAGGCGATCGAGTTCATCGCCAGCTCCGAGGGGCAGCAGTTGTCCATGCAATTGGGTTGGGGTATTCCTCCTGCCCGCAGAAGTGTCACCGTAGGACCGTTCCTGCAGCACTTCCGAGGAAAGAACCTCGGTGCGGTAGCCGATACGCTCTCCTCTTCGCAGATGTTCCGATTGCGCTCGATTCCTGACGACGTGCGCAAGGTCTTGTGGGACGCCGCCATCGGTCCGGTCATCCGAGGCGAAAAAGCTCCGAAACAGGCGCTCGATGAGGTGACCACGAGAGTGAATGCTCTTTTGGAAGAGCAGTAGCGGTCTTTGGATCCGAGTCTCTGTTGTCTCTCTTGGCATCTTTTAAAAGTCGGAGTGGGGGCGCTATAGGAAAGCCCTTGCCTTCAGGATACCGTTTCGACACAGACGCGCCTTGAGGCCTGTCACATGACCGGACATCCTGCGACATGATGAGGTCCTGGTTCGTGTGAACCAGATCTTGACCCGGACGCTGACAAAAAGCCGCGGCAACGGACACATCCTGTCAGCGCTTGCCGGCCGCCTCGAGAAGGTCGGGCGGTGGTATATCGGCTCATCAGCACTCCGTTTCAAGACCATCACAAACGGATCTTTCTCGCAGCTGTGTTGCGATCGGGATTCCGGTCTGGGTACACGGCATGACGCCGGTCAATGATGTTTCGAGGCGGGTTTGTCGGCGGATAAACGGCATCATCGGGAACATGTGGCCAGACGGAGGAAGAAGTGTCCGCCAGGCCGTTGGCAAGGGCGGGTGCCGACGCCGGAAAATCCGGTTACACGAACACCACCGTCACTGCAGAACGCTAAGCACTTAAGAAGATGAATTGCCGCCGATCATCCGGCACCTCGGTGTCGGGTGATCGGCTGATCGCACCACAGATTGTGCTTCATGATCGCGTCCTAGATTCAGTTGTGAAAACTCCCGGAAGATCGGCTGGCGAAAAGGAGATGGAGATATGACTCTTCAGGCGATGAAACGCTGCGTCCTGGCATTGATGTTGGTGACGGCAGTGGCATGCGGGGCGGTGGCTCAGACAGTGGTCAGTCATATGCATTACGCCAACCACGCCGCTCCTTGGCATGAGTGGTTGCAGGAGAGGGCCCTGGCCTTTGAAAGGCTGAATCCGGATATCAAGATCGATCTTTTTGTGTCGACTGACGGCACGGGCGTCAACCAGCTCTTAGCCATGGGAGCCGGCGGCACCGTGCCCGATGTGACCGAGTTGGCCCTGGTTCACGGAGGAACTCTGGCCGGGATGGGCTTTTTCAGGGATCTGCGGCCCTACATTGCCAGAGACAGACTTGATACCAGGATGTTTCCTCCGGTGGCTCTGGAGGCGGTCACTTGGAGCAACGGCGAGCTTTGGGGTATACCGGCTGATCTCTATGTCGCTCCAGTCTTCTTCAATGTGGACATGTATGCTGAAGGCGGTCTGGCCAATCCCAACGAGCTTGGAGAGGCCTGGACTTGGGATACCTTGATCGAAGTCGGCAGAAAGCTTTCGCAGGACACGAACTTCGACGGTCACTTCGACCGCAAAGCCATCACGGGTTGGGGCGGCATGTGGAGTCACTTGGCAGTCGTCAGACAGGCAGGGGGACTCTTGTTTGATCGTTACAAGGATCCGACTGAGAGTCGCTTCAACACTCCCGAGGTGGAGGTGGCGATCCAGTATCTGGTCGATCTGTATCGAACGCATGGAGTCCTTGAAGACGGGCACAGCGGCTTGACCGACGGGACGAGTGCGGTGACGCTTATCTCGGGCCCTACAGCCATCACCACGCTGAATGAACTGGGGGTCAACTTCGACGTGGCGTTACAGCCCAAGGGACCTGCCAGTCGTGCCTCATACTCCGTGACGGCCAGTTTTCAGATGCCCAAAGGAAACAAGAACCCGGAAGCGGCCTGGAAATGGATCAAGTTCCTTGCCACCGAGACCGAGTCCATGCGCAATTTCGTCGCCAAGACCAGCCGTCTGCCGGCTTTCTTGCCCGTGGCGCGCAACTATCAGCGGTTTGTGATCGATCCGCCTAAGAACATAGGTTTGATACTTGAGAGCGTGCTGGATCCGGCTGCCTTCCACCTGCCGCTGGGGCCCTTGGCCAAGGATGCGCTGGCCTGCCTCAGCACGCGGCGAACGCAGCTCATGCGCGGCGAGATCGACGTGCGTTCCTTCTTGGAGGATGCTCATCAGCGGGCCACCGCGATTTTGAGTGCCCGCTAAAAGAGCGTGATTCCGGCCATGCCGGTATGAGCACTATGACCTGAGTTGAGAGCCGTCACCGCGGCAGTTGTTGAGGCGTCGCGGTGACGGCTCTCGCTTTATGTGAAGGATATCGCATTCAGGGGAGTCTGCGCAGTCCGGTTTCGTTGGTGGGATGGTTTTCTATGAAGACGGGCTGATCTGAGCCGTTTTGTGAGCACTGGCGAAAAGGGACAGATGTGGTTCGAAGTGCCACGCAGAAGGGCGAACAGACCGGGTAGGCGATTCTGTAGCAGCGTTGAGTATCTGCCGGCCGCTTGATGAAGGCGTTGGTGGCCGAAGCGGAAGCCTTCTGCACGAAGACGTCCGCTTCGCTGGAACCGATCGGGGAGACGGATACGCAGGGGTTCAACTCGGTGATCGACAGTGGGGAAGGCTTATGGAATAGCGCTCCGGTGGATATGAGCTTCAGCGGCTGGGCGTTTCCCGGCAGCGCCCGTGAGTGCGTTTGGGGTGCTAGGTCTTGGGCTTCCGAGGGGGTATCACGATGCATGAGGAGCGAAGCGACGTCTCAGATCCAATGCCCGCGACATGAATGCGATGCGCAGACTGCTCGAGAACACGCTAAGAGGGTGTACTCAGAGATGACCACAGGCAGTCTCTTTCCTGGAGGCAGGCTTCAGCGATGCCATGGAGGTCATCGTGGAAGCTGAGTGCTATCTACGATAGCATCAGCGGGCTTGATGGCCTGTGACCGTGATCGCTTGGGATCTCTCAGCATCGGCTAAGACCGGCGCCTGTCGAGTGTGTCCTTGACGGAGTAGGCGCATGAGTCAAGAAACGGGCGGCTCTGATTGCGAAACGAAGCCTGCCGGGAGCAAAAACAATCGGAAGGCGGTGACAACTATACGCAAATATATCCTTAGTGGGCCGCGGCATCCTAAGCTGAGATCAAACAACCAGGAGACTAATTTACATTACTGTTAGTATTTGACTATACCATCAGAGACGTGTGATAATGCAAAAGACAAAGGAGTGCAGAGCTATCGGCAAAGGCAGGTGAGGCCTGACGACCGGGTCTTGGAAACCGGTCATCTTCTGGCGACGTTAGGCGTTTGGAGAGCGTATGACCGGCGGATCGCGCCATCAGTAGTGCTTCGGGGTGATCTTGGATAGGATTCAGCGATGGAATGGAGATGAGAACATGTCTATTGACGGAATGAAACGCGCGGTTTTGGCACTGGCGATGGTGATGGCAGCGGCATGCGGGGCAGTGGCGCAGACAGTGGTGAGTCATATGCATTACGCTAACCACGCCGCCCCCTGGTATGAGTGGTTGCAAGAGAGGGCTGTGGCCTTTGAAAGACTTAACCCTGACATCAAGATCGATCTTTTCGTCTCGACTGACGGCACAGGCGTCAATCAGCTCTTAGCCATGGGAGCCGGAGGCACCGTGCCTGATGTGACCGAGTTAGCCCTGGTACACGGGGGGACTCTGGCCGGGATGGGCTTCTTCACGGATCTTCGACCATTCATCGCCAGGGACCGAGTCGATACAAGGGTGTTCCCTCCGGTTGCTCTGGAAGCGGTCACATGGAGCAACGGTGAGCTTTGGGGCATACCTGCTGACCTTTACGTTGCCCCTGTCTTTTTTAACATTGACATGTTTGCCGAGGGAGGGCTGGCCAACCCCAACGAACTCGGTGAGGCCTGGACTTGGGACGCCTTGGTCGAGGCGGGGCGAAAGCTTTCACGAGATACCAACTACGACGGTCACTTCGACGTCAAGGCCATTACCGGCTTGGGTGGCATGTGGAGTCATATGGCCATCGTCAGACAGGCTGGGGGACTCTTGTTCGATCGCTATAAGGATCCCACGGAGAGCCGCCTCAATACCAAGGAGGTAGAGGTGGCTATCCAATGGTTGGTCGATCTGTATCGAACCCATGGGGTCCTTGAGGACGGATGGAATGGCTTGACTGAGGGAACGAGTGCGGTGACGCTTGTTTCGGGCCCCACGGCCATCACTTCGCTGAACGAGGTGGGGATCAACTATGATGTGGCGTTGCAGCCCAAGGGGCCTGCCAGTCGCGCTTCCTATTCCGTGACGGCCAGTTTTCAGATGCCCAAAGGGAACAAGAATCCGGACGCGGCATGGAAGTGGATCAAGTTTCTCGCTACGGAGAGCGAATCAATGCGCAATTTTGTCGCCACAACCAGTCGCTTGCCGGCCTACTTGCCCGTGGCGCGCAATTATCAGCGGTACGTGATCAATCCGCCTAATAGCATAGGGCGGATACTTGAGAGTGTGCTTGACCCGGCTGCCTTCCACTTGCCGTTGGGTCCCTTGGCAAGGGATGCACTGGCCACTCTCAATACCAGGCGTACGCAACTCCTACGTGGGGAGATTGACGTGCGCTCCTTCTTGGAGGATGCTCACCAGCGAGCGACAGCGATTTTGAGTGCTCGTTAGAGTCTTCCGACAAGACCGGTTCAGATGAACGCTTGAAATGACGTGGTTTGAGAGCCGTTACCGCGCAAGCCTCGAGGCGTCGCGATGACGGCTCTCGGTTTATGCGAAAACATCGCATCTATCTGAGCCTGTTCAGTTCAGTCTCTGCCATACGCTGCATCTCCTGTACGAACTGAGCCGCGCTGATCCTTCCGGTTAGGAATTGCGTAGAGCGCTGGTTAAACGCTGTACGAATGGCCCCGAAGGCAGGAGACACGGGGTAGGGAATCAAGCGATAGCGTTCGGTGTCCTGCAACTGTTCGATGAAGACGTTGACCGAAGCAGGGACTTTGTGCTTAAAGATGGCAGCGTAGTTGAAACCGGCAAGATAGGGAAGATAGGCAGGGATCCGACCGGTAGCCGCCACTCGGGCGGTGATCGAGTCGCGGTCGACGGAGATGAACTTCAACCATTGCCAGGCGGCATCCTTGTATTCATCGCTGACGCCTGACGACATCTGGTAACCCATGTTGCCGACCCATGAAGACGTACCGGCCGGACCAGCGGGCTGGTGAGCGACACCCCACTCTGCATCCAGCGTGGCTGCCGTGTTGCTCACAAACCCACTCTGATACCACAGATCAACTGCCGTGGCGGTCAAATCGGCGGTGCCGTCAGCATCGTTTTGTCTCCGATAAGTCTCTCTGGCATACTCTAACGCCGTCAGCATTGCCGGTGAGTCAAAGGCGGCCTGAGTGGGGAGGATAGGTCGATCGAAGATGTAGCCGCCGGCTTGCTGTAATGGAATGACGATCCCTAACAGATCGCGGAAGTTGGTGCGAAAGGCCCATTGATCAATGACTCCGTCGCCGTTTTTGTCCACGGTCAGGCGGGAGGCGATCTGTAAAACGGAATCCCAGTTCCATTCCCTTTTCAACTCCCTGGGATTCAGCATTCCCGCTTCGGCGAATATCGTGGCGTTATAGGCTACGGCCACGGTACCGATATCCGGCGGGAAGGCGAAGAGCTCGCCCCGGGGTCCTCTCCACAGCTCTACCGCAGGCGGCACCAGATCTTGCAGCCGCACGGTGTTGTCCTTTTCAAACCAGGGTTGCAGATCTTCAAGGACGTCTTGGGTCATGCATTCGCCGGCGATGGACGGATAGAGATCGGTGATCGTGGGAGGAGACCCTGCGGCATACCTCAGCAGGATCTGAGCCGCGTAGTCTTGGGGGCCTGCCGCCGATACGTTTACCGTCACCTTGATACCCGTTGTTCGTTCGAATACCTCGGCTCTGTCCTTCAGGTAGTCTACGTGCTCTTGATGGTGACCTCCATAGGCCAGATGCTCGATTTCCAAAGCCAGTCCTGACACGGGTAGGGAGAGAAACGAGGTGAGGAGCACAACGAAGACTAAGGCGAAACGACCGTCGTGGTTGTGAAGCATTCCCATCCTCCTTAGGTTAGACTCTGTGTCTATCCGATCTGATCGGTGTGTAAAAGCGATCGAATCGTGGTCTTACTATTTGCATAGAGATGTGAAACATAGTTACCTTTCGACGAAATAGTTTAACAGGACAACAGTTTTTCCTTGCGGGAGGTCAGTCGAGACTTCTGAATGGTGAGGTGCGGCCTTAAGCGAGCGGTTCTGTCGTTCCGGAACTCATCGGCATAAAGATGCATCTTGTTGAGGCTGTTCCCGAGGATCGCCGTTTTTGGGACCCGTGATCTCTCAAAGCTGTCGGAGTGTACATGCCCGGGCACCCATCGAAGGGGCTGCGTTGGCTTGGAGGGCTTATCTCAGCGTGATCGAGGGGTTTTCTCAGATCTGGCATCCGGAGGCTTCTGAGCAATCCCGCTGCCGACAGACCTGCAGTGCAGCCTTGTCAACGGCTATGCTTCTCGTGGTGAGGAGATGCGGCGATGGATGGACGAGAGATGAATGGGATATCAACGGCGATGTGATTTCCGCCTTAGGATGCCCGCGTGGCCGGATGCGGTCAGGAACGCACTAAGCCGTCTCTTGATAGGCTCAATACCGCTCTATGGCGGAAGACAGTGCTGAAAACTGTTGTTCTCGGTGCTCTCGGTCGCTCAAGATTGTCGAAGCCTGTGGAACCGTTGCCCACAAAGAGGCTTTTTCCGGTTTTGTGTCATACCCCTGAATTGCCGACGAGCGTTGGTCTGCTTTGCGACAGACTCGTATCCTTGGATCGTGTCTTCTCCTTTGAGGTTGCAACCTTGATGGATCGATAGTATCTCTCAGGCCGTGGGGTTCCGACTGCTTCAATGGTGAGCCCGGTGAAGATCGACTCCCGGTCGTGCCATGCCAAGACTCCATAGCCCCGATGACCAACCTGGCCGGTGATTGGCAATCCTGGGGATGAGCGACGCGTTCTGGCGAGCGGAGCGTGAGACAGCAGGCCGCGGATGAAGACTTGGATTATCGGCTCCAATAAATCGGCGGCGTGGATGACATTGACGGAGAACCGTCCATGTCGTCCCACGCCGCCTTCTTTAGTCAGCCTTAGCGCGACAGAGAAGCTTGCTTTAAGATGGGATTGACTAGCCGAGTGACCTCGCTTAACAGGCTCTCGGGTGCCAGTTGCCCGTTGGCCATTCGGGTCAGCATCGGGTTGATCACTTCCGAGATTTCCCTGAATCTTATGTACGGGTAGGGGCCTGCATTGGCCAGGATCTCCGCGGTGTTGAAAAGATAGGGCCGTTGCCGCACCGTTTCTCTTGCTGCTCTGGAGCTGTACGGCTGTCGATATGGAGATATTAGCTCGTGCATCTCGATGAGCTTCGCCTGAAGATCAGGGTCGAGCAAGGTCTCTATCCAAGCCCAGCCAAGGTCAGGATTGCGGGCCGCCTCCGGAATGACGAACATATTGCTCCAACATACGGAAGAGCGATGTGTGCCGGAAGGCCCGGGAGGGAAGTCTGTCTGCCCGCCCCGGAAAGGTGCATCTCGCAGGTAACCTGCAGCGGGGAGGTTGTTACCCATCATGGCCACTTGCCCAGCAAGAAAGGCCTGAGCTCCACCGGGACCTCGCACCAAGGGCATTTGAACGTTGTGTAGATCGGCCAGGAAAGCCAGTGTCTGGTGGCCGCGGTGATCATCAAAGCCAATACCGTCGAACGTCTGGTTGTAGAACTGCCCTCCGTTGGCATAGAGCCACCCGGCCAATGGAGCTGTGCTCAATCCGACGTTGAAACCACTCACCATGATCCGATCATCCACCCGTCGCGTCAGCTTCTTGGCAGCATTGACCAACTCATCCCAGCTTCGAATACTGTAGGGCTCTGGGCTCAGGCCCGCCTCTTCCAGCAGTTCAGCGTTGTAGATGATGCCATAGCTCTCCATGGACCAAGGGGCACCGAAGATCTGGCCGTCTCTTTGGTTGAATATCATGGCCGAGGGGAAGAAGTCGTATTTGGTTAAGCTGCTTTTGTTCCAGTAGTCGGAAAGGGATCTGAGTAGGCCTTGATCGTAGAGGTCAAGGGCGTAACCGATAGAGGCAATGGCCACATCGGGCGCCAATCCTCCTGCAATGGTGACAATGAGGTGGTCGGCTCCAAAATCGGCATACATGTACTCAACGGTCACGTCGGGGTACCGGGTTTGGAACTCCTCGCGGACGAGTTCCAGCCATTGTCCGATGGGTTCGTGCGGGGGCATTGTCCACGCCTTCCACAGAAAGGCTGTGATGCTCTTCTCATTGGCCATCACGGAGAAGGCCATGGAAAGCCCGATGACGACCATTAACAGTACGGGTGGGAGCCCTTTTCGCATGACGTTTACTTCCTTTCATTCTTATGTCTTCTGTGTTTCCAAATGAAGCTATGACAAATGCTATATGGCTATTATACGCAGTTGTGCATACCCCTTCCGATGCGGGCTATCAAATCACATGTTATTTGTTGAGGTGCCGGAGGGCGTAATCCGGTATTGTCATGTAACGCTGAGAAACACCGCCGATGACTCCGTAGAAGACGTGGCGGTGGATGTCAGGAGATCTCGCAAGCATTGCGGCAAAGCGGTGGCCGTTGATGGCATCGGCATTCAGGTGAAGTGCGGCGAGGTATTCGGCTTTTCGGGTCCGACCGGCGCAGGCAAGATGAGCACTCCGGAGTGCTTGGAAGGATGGAGGCGCCTTCGCGGCGGTACGATGCAGGTGATGGCATCGAGTTTGTCCGAGAATCCCGTCCGCTAGTTCAAGTGATCGAGTTCAGCTTTGGACTGGGGCGCTTCCGGGATATCAGATCATCGCTGAGGCCATGGAGCTGTCTGTTGTCTATCAAGGCGCCGATCCCCGTCTTTCTCTCTTGGAGCGCCTTGAGCTGCCGGAAAGCTGAAGACTCAGTATCATGCCCTGTCCACTGGGCAGCCGGACGTCTGGGCTTAGGTTTGGCCGTCGTTCATAGCCCTTAGGTTCTTTTTTGGACGAGATCACCGCAGGCCAGGGCGTTGGGATGTAGTTCGCCGCAACAACGTGCACCGATTGATTAGAGAGCTGAGAGAACAAAGCGCCGATATTGTCCTGCCAACGCATGATACGACCGAGGCTGAGACGATGCCCGACCGCGTGGCCATCCTGCGGCGAGGCCGTCCGGTTGTCACTGGCAGCCCAAGAGAGATCATCGCCATCGGTGTCGGTCTGACCATGGTCTTAGACTCACGGCAGGCTCGCCGAGGCTACGTTTCCCATGGTCACTCGCAAGGTTCCACAGGACGAATACACCGTTCTCTTCACGTCTGTATCGGGGTCCACCGCGGTCGCAGCTCATCGACGACATCATGGACGAGCTGATCCATCTTAGGGTGGAGCGTCCTTCTCCGGAGAGAGCGCTTCTGAGAGCTGACGAAAGTCAGCGATGCCGGAGCATCGCTTGCCATGCATACGCAAGCCGAACACCGAGAAGGAGAAACCGGATGAAGGCCTTCATGCGCTTTTCATTCGAGTCTCACCCAGGTCTGCGCAACCGGATCCTGCTCTTGATGAATTACATGTTGCCTGTCGGGTTCTGCCTCTCCGTGGGGGGTATAATGGTCCAACTCAACCGGGCTTTCGGGGATCAACTCTGGTCATCTATGCCGTGCGTGCAGATCTGATTTTAGGCCTGTTCACACGGGTTGCTTAGGCGAGGGAGGCGGACATCCTGCGCAGCTACAAGGTTAACTGTGTGCCGGCATCGCCGTTGTTAGCCGTATCAACCTGCTCTACTGTGTTACACACGGCGGTGGTCACCGATGTCATCACCCTGGCTGCTCCCCGTTCTACACATCGCCGTTGCCCGTGAATTGGAGTACCTACTCGCTTGTGTTTTTCCTAAACCGCATTTGCTTGCTTGCATCGGACCGGGCTCACATCGGAGCGCCGGCGCGCAACAGCCGCTGCGCTGTTATTCGGCCGCAGATCATCTATCTCCATCAATTCCTTTGGGCGGTCTGATGATACCCGCGGAGACGGTGCCCAAGCAGCCTGTCAGCCTCGGTCATCTGTTTCCAGCCGCCTATGCCATGGTGATCTTCGAAGACCGGGTAGCCCTTTTGTGATCTCATTGCTGGGCGCGAGTGGTCCTGCTCCTCGAATGGCCTGTCTCCTTTGCCCTGGTTGGCCGTCTCGTTTTCGTGGTATGACCGGGCCACGAATACAGAGTGCAGGCTGGCTTTGACCGTCTTGGCTCTCCTTGCCTACCTGGCGAGAACGTTGTCTCTCGTCCGGTCCATACGGTTCAGAAGGGGAATGCTCGCGCTCGGTGAAAGTGTGTCTAGTCTGTCAGGGGGAGTTGAGCTATCCGTGAGGATATTTATCATCACCGATCTGGAGGGCCCTTCCGGGGTGGAGCGGTTCAGTCAAACCTACGGAGACGAAGCCTTTCGATTTGCCTCCATGTATAGACTCACACAAGAGGTCAATGCATGCGTTCGAGGTGTTTTCACCGTAGATCCTGACGCCGTCGTGGAGGTATTGGACGGTCACGGCTCCGGAGGTCTGATCCCGGAAGAGATGGATAAGCGAGCCGTCTATGTACGGGGTAAAGACCCCTTTCGGTCCCGTTTCATGGCGCTTGGCGAGTATGATGCCATGATGTTTGTGGGACAACACGCCATGGCGGGTATGGCTCATGCGCCGTTGTGTCATACAGGCTCGTCGAAGACGATTGTCTACTACCGGATTAACGGGGTCTATGTAGGGGAGTTCGGCTTTTGGACGGCTCTGGCGGGGTATCAGGGGGTGCCGGTGATATTCGCCTCCGGAGACGACAAGCTCGTAGCCGAGGCCGAGGCCTTGGTACCCGGGATATCAACGGTAGTGACCAAGTGGGGCGAGGGGTGGCAACGGGCGCGGCATGGGTCGCCGGAGGAAGTGTGCGCTCAGATTGAAAACGCTGTAAGTGCCGCATGTGAAGATATGGACAAGGTTGCCCCGGTATGGTTTGAGCCGCCATATGCCTGGGAGGTGCGCTATGTCTACCCGTATCGCGCACCCCAAAGGAAGACTGCAGGAATCCGGGCGCAACAGATAGATGCGCGCACGATGCTCTACCGGAGCGATGACATGCTGGCTTTTCTGAAGGTAATCTGGCCCAACTGATGTTGTCGCTTGCCCTCTTTTTTCTGGGAGCCAGGAGGGGGGTTATCATGTCATAAATAGCTTCCCGTGAGATCGGACTGCATGACGCGGAGAAAGCTTGGCACGCTTGATCGGTTGTCGTTTCCTTGCCTAGCGACCTACAGAGGGCCACGAACCATCGAAGGCCCTGGATGCAACGCTATGTGTCATCGTAGCGGTGAAACCGCACGGCACACCGAGAAGTGGTTTAAGCGCGAGTCCCTTGGCTAAGGACCACAACAACGATTTCCGTGGCTCGGGTGGAGGCCTGTAGGGCGCCTACGGGCTGCGCGAGATTCTCGTAGACAACGCCCAGGGGGCAGTAGATGTCAACGGGTGATGGAGCCGTTTGCCTACCCACTTCGTAGCGCGATGGAGGCAGAGTGGGGGCGTGTTTCTGAGTCTTGGGGTGGTTGATCTCAAGGTAGGCTTGGCAACGTTCGCCGTAGGTTGGGCACTATAGTCGCTGCCGGACAGGTCAGGACCGTGCTCGGGTTAGCGGCGGCTCGGCGTAGGGCCCCAGGTTGAAAGCCCTTTGTCGTAGGAAAAGCGCGAAGTGGGCGTTTTGACCTCCCACGAGTGAGGATTGATAGGCAACGGACCATCAAGCCCCTTCTTGTGGCGAGAAGTCAAGAACCAGAGCCGTTTGCGTGCATGTTTGGCGTCTCTGCTATGCGGGTGCGCATGAAGGTCCATTTTTCGACGTCTCAGCCGATATTGAGCTGAGGTTTTCGTCGTAATCCATACTGATCTCGCCCGATCGTGATCTCCTTCTGTCTTCAGTCGTGAAAGTAAACTGGGGGGGTGTCGGGCTATCGTGACGCACACGACCGCATTGACGGGATTTGATCGACCTTCGGGATCCGACGGAAGTCGAAGGTGTGAGTCATTGAGTCTGGGGTAGCAACGACACAGTGACGTCTCAGGTTTGGTAAACGGTAACGCTGCCCACTCGAACCGAGTGCTCCGCTGGAACGAATCCAGCCAGTCTCGGCCGAAGGGCCTTGAATGGTTAGACTGATACGGTTTGAAAGCAACTTGGTCATCCTTTCCTTGAATCTTTTAACCCCGGCCCGCTATTCCGCCAAACCTCATACCCTCAGGTCTATCAGCCCTCCGAACAAGATGCTAAAATGATGACGTTCTGGCTTTTTGGGACAGTAGCGGTGACGAAACAACAAGAAAAAAGGACGCCCTGCTTGAAATAGGTGTCAGTAGCATCACACCAGAGAGGAAGCCAGGGCGTCTTACTAAAGAGACTTCGCACGGCAATCGAAATGTCCTTCAAAGAACAGGAATAGAATCCTTGGACAGTCATGCGGGAGATGTTCGCCAAGGTGTTCTACGAGTGGTGGGAGGCATCCCGACGACGGGTTTCCGGCATGTACGATGGACACCCTGTTCGGTCTGGGTTCCCGGCGTGCCGCTATCGCGACCGCGAGGCGGGAAAGCCCCGTGATTGGCTGGATGACGTGCCACTCCCCCAGAGTCACCGGCGAGCGAGGCTCTGAATTCGACTCACGGACGGCACTGACTGGACAGAGGAAGGTGATTGCGTCACGGGAAAAGGTGGTATAATCTCTTTTGAAACCCATGGAGATGCGCTCTTGACATCTCTTGGCGGTGAGCGGAAACGACAGGAGCTGTATGAGATATGCGCGGTGAGTGCAAAGATCGGGCCTTGGCGAGTGAGGGCCAGCGTCGTATTGAGTGGGCTGACGCGGGGATGCCCGTGTTGGCATCGATTCGGGAGCGTTGGCAGCGGGAGCGGCCGCTTGACGGGCTGATTGTGGGGGCATGTCTGCACGTGACTACGGAGACGGCCAATTTGATGCGCTCGTTGGCGGCGGGCGGGGCGCAAGTGGCTTTGTGTGCCTCCAACCCGTTGTCGACTCAGGATGATGTGGCGGCTGCGTTAAACGAGGTATACGGTATCCCGACCTATGCGGTGCGGGGTGAGGATACCGAGAGCTATTACCGGCACATTCATCGGGTGCTCGATCATGAGCCGCACGTGACGATGGATGATGGTGCCGATCTGGTGAATACCGTGTTGAGTGAAAGGCAGGAGCTTATACCCAAGATCATGGGCAGCACGGAAGAGACGACTACGGGCGTCATCCGTCTGCGAGCGATGGAGGCTCACGGTAAGCTGCCTTTCCCGGTGATCGCGGTCAATGATGCCCTCACCAAGCATATGTTTGATAACCGCTACGGTACGGGCCAATCGACAATCGACGGTATCATCAGAGCTACGAATAGGCTGCTGGCCGGCACCACCTTTGTCGTTGTGGGCTATGGTTGGTGCGGCCGCGGCGTGGCCATGCGGGCCAAGGGACACGGGGCGCAGGTGATCGTAGTGGAAGTCGATCCGCTCCGGGCCATTGAGGCGGTGATGGACGGCTACCGGGTGATGCCCATGACGGAGGCGGCCCGAGAAGGCGACATCTTCGTCACCGTGACAGGTGATCGGCACGTGATTGACGCCCATCACTTCGCGGTGATGAAAGACGGAGCTTTGGTGGCCAATGCCGGGCATTTTGACGTGGAGATCAATGTCCAGGCTCTGGAAGAAGTGGCCCAAGAGAAGCGCTCGGTGCGGGAAGACGTGAAGGAGTACGTGATGCCCGACGGGCGCCGTATACATCTGCTCACGGAGGGTCGGTTGGTCAATCTGGCTGCCGCGGAGGGGCATCCGCCTCAGGTAATGGATATGAGTTTCGCCAATCAGGCGCTGTCTGTGCAGTACCTGTTTGAAAAGGCCCATGAGTTGGAGGCCAAGGTCTATGCCGTCCCTGAGGAGATAGACCGTGAAGTGGCGCGGCTGAAGCTGGAATCGATGGGGATTCGGATCGAAAGACTCACTCCCGAGCAGGAATCGTATTTGAACAGTTATGATCTCGGGACTTCGTAGTGCGAATGGCAGGGAATCTTTGCTCGCGATAGAAAGAGTGTACCAACCAGAGCACTCTCATCCAGCCGCGGAGGGGTGTAAACACGGATGAATCTCAAAGTGACCCGACAGGAGGCCCTGGCCTATCATGAACAGGGCCAGCCTGGCAAAGTGGCCCTGCAGGCCACAAAGTCATGCGCCAGGCCGCGCGATTTGTCGCTGGCTTACACACCGGGTGTGGCGGAGCCTGTACGCGAGATCGTGCGGGATCCGAAGTCGGTCTTCAAATACACGGGGCGCGGCAATTTGGTGGCGGTGATCTCCAACGGTACCGCGGTGCTGGGAATGGGTGATGTCGGTGCTCTGGCTAGCAAGCCCGTGATGGAAGGCAAAGCGGTCCTGTTTAAGCGTCTGGCGGATATCAATGCGTATGATATCGAACTGGATGTGCGCGATCCCGAGGAGCTGGTTCGCGTCATTAAGGCTATGGCGCCGGGGTTCGGTGGTATCAATCTGGAGGATATAAAGGCGCCGGACTGCTTTGTGGTCGAAGAAGCACTGCGCAACTGTGTGGACATCCCTGTTTTTCACGATGACCAGCACGCTACGGCTGTGGTGGTCGGCGCCGGGTTGCTCAACGGCCTGGAGCTGGTAGACAAAAAGATCGATGAGGTGCGGGTGGTGATCAGCGGCGCCGGTGCCGCGGGTCTGGCTTGTGCTGGTTTCTTATTAGGCCTGGGTGTCAAGAAGGAACATCTCCTCCTGTGTGACATCCACGGTGTGCTATATGAAGGCCGCCCGGGAGGTCTGAATGAGTGGCAACGAGAGTTCGCGCAAGACACGACGCTTCGAACTCTCGAAGAGGCGCTTATCGGGGCGGATGTCTTTGTGGGGCTGTCGGTAGGTGGGATAGTCACCCAAGAGATGCTGAAGACCATGGCCGCCAGGCCCATTGTCTTTGCCCTGGCCAATCCGGATCCGGAGATCAGCTATGAAGAGGCCTATACAGCCCGTCCGGATGCGGTTGTAGCAACGGGGCGCAGTGATTACCCCAATCAACTGAACAACGCTTTGGCTTTTCCTTACATCTTTCGCGGGGCTCTGGATGTGCGGGCGACGCGGATCAATGAAGAGATGAAGCAAGCTGCGGCCCGGTCATTGGCGGCTTTGGCGCGCGAAGAGGTACCTGGGACGCTTTGTCGTCTATACGGCGGGGACGAGCTTTCCTTTGGCCGGGATTATATCATTCCGAAGGTGCTGGATCCGCGGCTGTTGAGTTGGGTGGCTTCAGCGGTAGCCGAAGCGGCGATGGCCAGCGGTGTGGCTCGTCTAGAGGTGGATCCGGTAGAGTATCGGCTCGATCTTGAATCGCGTTTTACGCGCAAGCACGAGTTGCATAGGAAGTTCCTGCGTCGAGCCCGGGCCAAGATGCGTACCGTGGTCTTCCCGGAAGGAGAAGTGACTTCCGTCGTTCGGGCCGCGCTACAGTTGCAGCGAGATGGACTGGTAAAGCCGATCTTGCTCGGCCGACCGGCGATGGTGGCGGATCGGCTTGAGAAGCTGGGCGGAGAACAGGAGTTGCAAGTGATCGATTCTTCGGATTCGCCGGATCTGCGCGGTTATGCTGATATGCTCTTTCGATTGCGTCAGCGCAAGGGGCTCACTCGCCATGAGGCGCTACAGCTGATGAAGATGCCCACGTATTTTGCGGCGATGATGGTGCGCCGCGGCGCTGCCGATGCCATGGTGAGCGGTGTGATTCACGATGCCGGGCAGGTGCTGGAGCAGGCCCTGCAGGTGATAGGTACGTCCCCCGGAATAGACCGCGTGGCGGGGATGTACATTGTGCTAGCCAAAGGACACACTTTCTTTTTTACGGATCCGGTGGTGAACGTTGATCCGACGGCGGAGCAGTTGGCGGGTATCGCGATTGAGGCAGCCACCTATGTGCGGGAGAGGGGCATTGAACCGCATATCGCCATGCTCAGTTTTTCGAACTTCGGTTCACACCGTCACCCCTTTGCCGAGAAAATGCGGCTGGCGGCAGAGTTGGTGAAGGCCCAACAACCGGAACTGATTGTGGACGGTGAGATGCAGGCCGATACTGCCGTCACACCGGAGATACTGGAGTCGAATTATCCCTTCAGTGATCTGACTGGGATGGCCAATGTACTGGTCTTTCCTGATTTAGAGGCGGCGAGCATCGCGCTTAAGTTGGTGCAACGGCTCGGCGATGCGGAGGTCAGTGGGCCCGTCTTTTTAGGGCTAGCCAAACCGGTCTATGTGACCGCACCCGATGCTGAGGCGGCGGAGATCATCAAGACGGCTATTGCCGCCGCGGCGAATGTGCGCGACTGAGTAGGGTAGGGCCCGGCCTTTGGCACACCCGTAGAGAGCTTTTGGTTGAAGAGTCTTGATTCTACGTTACATCTTCTGGATTGTCATCTTTGTTTGAGGATGTGAACCGGAATGCGAGGGACACCGCGACAAACGCAGTTGATTACGGAGATGGATCCAAGGTCTCCTGTGGTGGAGGCCTACAGGAACCTAAGAACCAATCTGCGCTATGCCGTTGCGGGAGGTAGGCTGCGCAGTCTGCTTGTTACCAGTCCCGGCCCGGGAGAGGGGAAAAGCACGATCACGGCTAACCTCGCCTGTGTGGTCGCCCAAGCGGGACAGAGAGTCATAGTGGTGTCCGCGGATTTGCGAAAGCCAGCGCTCTCGCAATACTTCGGGTTGGCAGCGTACGGACGCGGGCTTTCCAACATCCTGATCGGCGAGGCGACGGCGGATGAGTGCCTGACCCCGACCTCCGAGCCAAATCTCATGATACTCACCTCCGGGCCCAAGCCCCCTAATCCCGCGGAGCTGTTGGAGACGGAGCGCATGAGGGAGTTGGTCAAGGAGCTGGAGGATAGGGCGGATTTGGTCATCTATGACGCCCCTCCGACGATTCCGGTCACTGATGCTTCGATCATCGCGCCGCTAGTGGATGGGGTGCTGTTGGTGATCAATGCAGGCACTGTCCCCAGGGAACTGGCCAAGCGTAGCAAGGAACAGTTTGCGGCCGTAGGCGCGCGCGTCGTGGGTGTGGTGCTTAACCGGGTTAGTATGCGGGATGGGTACAGTTATTACTACTATTATTACGAGTAGCTATTTCGCGGAATATAGCGGATTTCCGCAGGAATACGAGTACGGCGCACTGGATTATCTCGGGGTTGTACGGGGGGAACGGCATGGCCGAGTACCTTATTGAGGAAGAGACCATCGATTTGCGTGAGCTGGCGCGAGCCGTATGGCGGCGGAAGTGGATTGTTGTCGCCATGTTCTTGGCGGCAGTGATTGGGGCAGGATTGGCCAGTCAGCTCGTGACTCCCATCTATGAAGCTACTACGACCGTGCTGGTTCAAGACAGTGGTGGTAGCCAGTTGGCCTTTATTGACGGCATGGGTATGGTGGGGAAGAATCAGAATCAGAACTACGTGGAGATCCTCAAGAGTCGCACATTGGCCATGCGCACGGCGCAGGCACTCGGATTCGACTATGATGTACATTCTCTCGAGTTCGCCGCGTTTCGTAATAGCATCAGCGTGCAACTCGTGTCAGGCACCGATGCGATTCGGATCAAGGTACAGCATCCCGATCCGGAGCAGGCGAAGTTGAGAGCCAATGCGTTGGTTGACGCGTTTATGAGTTTAAATCAAGAAGTGAACACGGAAGATGCTCGAAGTGCCCGGGAATTTGTTGGCGAGCAGTTGAAGATAGTGGAAGCGGACCTGCGTCGGGCGGAAGACGAGTTGCGTCGCTTCAAGGAAGAGGAGAAGGTGGTGGCTCCGAGTGAGGAGGCCAGGGCGGTGCTCAGCCGACTGTCGTCACTCGAAAACTCACAGGCTGAGGCGCAAGTAGCCTTGGATCAGGTGGAACGCAAGTTGGCGGAGTTGCGCCGGAGACTTGAGGCGGAGTCGCCGACTACCATTTCTTCCACGACGATTGCCAACAACCCGATGATCATGCAGTATCGGACGCGATTGTTTGATCTCGAGACACAGTTGTCCACAGCGGAGCTTCAGTACGCGTCTGACCATCCGCGGATTGCCGCCATCCGCATGGAGATTGAACAGATACGATCCCGGATGGATCAAGAGGTGGAGCGCATCATAAGCACTGAGACCATGGCTATTAACCCCAACTACCAGTCGATCGTGCAGCAGGTCATGACCCTCGAGGTCGAACAGGTAGCCCTGCAGGCGAAGCGGCAAGCGATGGGTGAGTTGATCGCGGAAGTTGAGCGGTCGCTCGCGGGGCTCCCCAGCAAAGAGGTTCAGCTGTCGCGCTTGATTCGTAATCAGAGTGTGTTGGA
>LSQX01259157.1_pt1 | contig 29379 bp, 27 predicted proteins | sample 654561 | NCBI WGS metagenome assembly LSQX01 (sample SAMN04489861, study PRJNA283612) | anaerobic digester metagenome | isolation source: 4 biogas reactors fed with cattle manure at either 37C or 55C with and... | place: Denmark: Kongens Lyngby | collected 2014 | reverse complement strand
ATATATTGCCGAGGAATTTAAGATTTATTGGCAGTTTCTCTCATAAAATTCTTTCGTTTACGAAAAATAAATTTTACATTTCCAAAAAAATGTTATAATAATAATAAAATGAGGTGAAAAAATGGAAAAAACAATCAAACAATACGAAGCTATCCGCAAAAAAAGCTTGCCTACCGCTTTGCGAACTATGTCATCAACTGGGATTCAATTACCGAAGCTCCGGAAGGCTGTTTTCCTCTCCGTTCCCAGCAGGTGGGCATCTTAAGTGAAGAAGCATATAAACTGCAGACTTCGCCGGAGACGCTCAGAATCATCGACGAGCTCTATCTTGAAAGGGACAAGCTTGACGAAGTTTTGGCATGAAATCCAAGAAACCAAGGAAGGCCTGGACAAACTCAAAAAAGTGCCGATGCAGGAATACATTGAATACATGAGTTTGCTGGAGGAAAGCGAAAACATTTGGAGAAAGGCGAAACAGAAAAACGATTACGAGATCTTCCGCCCGACATTGGAAAAAATCGTCGCTTTCAACAGAAAATATGTGAAGTATGTGGAAACGGAAAAACTCAAAGGCTACGACGTGCTCCTTGATGAATATGAAAAGGGCATGACGATGAAAGATTATGACGAGTTCTTTTCCAAAATCAAAACCGAACTCGTTCCCTTTGTAAAGAAGGTTTTGGACAAAAAACTGGAATTAGACGATTCCTTTAATAAACTCTCCTATCCCAAAGAACAGCAAAGAGAGTTTTTTAAGTATCTGGCAGAAACATTGGGCTTTAATTTCAATAAGGGCGTTCTGAAAGAAAGCGAACATCCCTTCACATCGGGATTCGGCACCACCGATGTCAGAGTCACCAACCACTATTACGAAAATGATTTCACTTCTTCGATTTTCTCCGGAATTCATGAACTTGGCCACGCCCTCTACGAACAGCAGATCAATCCCGAATTGGACCACACCCTTTCCGGTGGCGGGGGCTCGATGGCCCTGCACGAATCCCAGTCGCGTTTTTATGAAAACATCATCGGCAGGAGCCTGGATTTCTGGAAAATCCATTTTCCAAAACTGAAAAGCGTTTTTAAAAAGCAACTGCGGGGCGTGAAACTCAAGGATTTCCATAAACTGATTAACAGAGCCGAAGCAAGTTTGATCCGCACAGAAGCCGACGAACTCACCTATCCGATCCACATCATGATTCGCTATGACATTGAAAAAGCTTTGTTTGCAGGCGAAATTGAAGTGAAAGACCTGCCCAGGATTTGGAACGACAAATACCAAGAATACCTGGGTCTGGAGGTTCCGAGCGACAGGGAAGGAATCCTCCAGGACATTCATTGGGCCGGAGGTTCCTTCGGCTACTTCCCCACCTACGCCCTCGGCTCCGCCTATGCCGCACAAATCTACAAAGTCATGAACAGGGATTTCAAGGTCCTGAAATCACTGCAATCCGGCGACACGAAGGAAATCAATGCTTGGCTGAAAGAACGTTTGCATAAATATGGTTCCACAAAACCCCCGAAAGAACTCTTCCGGATCTGCGTCGGCGGCAAATTCAACCCAAAGCATTACATCGATTATCTGATAAAAAAATATACCAAAATCTACGAACTCAAATAAAAAAGGAGGATTTCCTCCTTTTTTATCTTTTCAGATATTTCAAAACCCTGTCCGGGTAATCCGTGACCACATTATCGACCTTGTTTCGGAAAAGGACTTTTTTGATCAGCTTTTCGTCGTTCACCGTCCAAACCGAAACCGAACACTTCCGCAAATTCATTCTTGTTACAAAAAAGAACTTAAGCAAACGGTAATGGGGCGAAACGAAATCCGCTTTCGTTCTTCTTAAACGCCTGCCGGGAAAGAATTCCGAGAGCCTGGTCCGGATTGGTTTTTCCGGTTTGTCTCTGCCGAGCAGGAGCGCGGTCGTAATCTTCGGATCGATTTCTTTGACCTGAACCAAGACTTGATCTTCAAAAGAACGGATGAAGAATTCATCGTGGCTCAGATATTTCCGGATGATGTCGACGGCTTCGCGCACATAACCGTCTTCCTTAAACTCAATGTCAATCAAAATCTTCCCCTTGACATAGGCCAAACCTTCTTCCAAAGTGGGTACTTGGAAACTTTTTTTGGAAGCCTCGGCCCGCAATTCTTCAAAAGTGATTTCATTCACTTTCTTGCCGTTGATTTTTTCGTCATGGAAGAGCACGATGATGCCATCCTTGGTTCTCCTGATGTCTGTTTCGATGCAGTCGGCCCCCATGTCAATCGCCTTCTGAAAAGCCAATAATGTGTTTTCGGGCGCATGGCCTGAGGCGCCCCGGTGGGCAACGACCATTGTTTTCTTAAACTTCATCTCTCGCTCCTTTCAGATTATTCCCAAATTTTTTCCGACCTTTTCAAAAGCCCTGAGCGCAAAATCCAAATCTTCCTTGGTATGGCTTGCGCTGAGCATGACCCGGCAACGCCCCGTTCCCTTGGGCACCGTCGGATAAACGATACCCGATACGAAAACACCTTCTTCCAGCAATTCTCGGGAAAATTCCATCGTTTTTGCTTCTTCGCCAATCATCACCGGCGTAATCGGGGTTTCGCTTTTGCCGATGTCAAAGCCGTGACTTTTCAACCCCTCTTTGAAATACCGTGCGTTCTCCCAGAGTTTCTCCGTGTATTCTTCGCTTTCCATCAGGATTTTCACCGCTTCGATCGTGGCTGCGGTCGCCGCCGGCGGGAGCGCCGTCGAAAAGAGCAGGGGCCGTGCCCGATGCAACAACCATTCCTTGACGATTTTTTTGGAAGCGACATAACCGCCCACGACGCCGATGGCTTTGCTCAGGGTGCCGATGATGAAATCAATCTGGCCGTTCAAACCGAAATGGTCGACCGTTCCGCGGCCACCCCGTCCCAAAACGCCGCTTCCGTGGGCATCGTCAACATAGGTCAGGCAGTCATATTTTTTCGCCAACTCCACGATTTCCGGAAGTTTTGCAAGGTCGCCGTCCATCGAAAACACGCCGTCGGTGATGATGAGTACATTTCTGTAGGCAGCGCGTTTTTCCTGAAGGATGCGTTCCAAATCCTCCATGTCATTGTGCCGATAAATGGCTTTGTCTGCGCGGGAAAGCCTGATTCCGTCAATGATCGAAGCATGGTTCAGCTCGTCGCTCACGATCAAATCATCTTTGGAGACAACTGCCTGGATCGTGCCGATATTGCAGTTCAGTCCCGACTGAAAACAGGTGACAGCCTCCTCTTCCTTGAATTCCGCAAGTATCTTCTCCAACTCTTCCAGCAAATTTTGATTTCCGACGATCGTCCTGACGCTTCCCGCCCCGACGCCGTAGTGTTCGGTCGCCCTTTTGGCGGCATCAATCAAGCGCGGATGGTTGGCAAGGCCGAGATAATTGTTGCTGGAAAGATTCACGACTCTCCTGCCGTTCAAGTTGATGACATTGGCGCAGGGCCCATGATTGACGGGCAGTTTCCTGTAAGTCCCCTCCGCCTTCAGCATTTCCACATTTTCTCTGAGATAATCCAATTTACCCATCAATTTCCTCCGGAATCAATACAATTTTTCCGCAATTCCCGCTGCCCATGATTTCGCCCGCGCGGTTGATTTCGCGGAGGGGCAGCTCATGCGTGATGATTTTATCCAAATGCAGTTTCCCGCTTTCAACAAGCTCCTTCACCTGATGCCAGGAGTCATAGATCCTCCTTCCCGTGACTCCGTAAATGCTGATGCCCTTGTGGACCACATATTTTGAAAAGTCTAGCTCTATTTTTTCACTCGGGAGCCCCAGCATGCTGATGCCCCCGCCCGGCTTCAGATATCTGAAAGCTTCTTCAATCGCGCCCTTATTGCCGGTGAATTCGCCGATGACATCCGCGCCCTTGCCCCCCGTTTCCTCAAACACGCGCTCAGTCACATTTTCCCGCGTCGGATTGATGACGACGTCCGCCCCGATTTCCCAAGCGAGCGTCTCCCGATAGGGCTTGATTTCAACCGCAATCACCTTCCGGGCTCCGTAAGCTTTGGCCACGTCTATCGCCATCAGCCCGATCGGGCCGCAGCCCAACACCACGACATCCTTACCCTTGACCGGAAAATGGGCCATGGTATGCACCGCATTCCCCAAGGGCTCCTGGATGGAGAGAAATAGCGGATTGATGTCCTTGCTGTTGATGAAACAATTCGCCGCGGGGATTTTTACATAGTTGGCGAAACAACCGTCTATGTCGAGCCCAATCACCTTCGTTTCCGCACAGATATGGCCTTCGCTGCGCTCGCAAAACTCACATTCCCAGCAAATGATGTGGGTTTCGGCGCTGACCAAATCCCCCACCTTGACATTCTGCACATCCGAGCCGATTTTAATAATTTCACCGCTGAACTCATGGCCGACGGTGAGCGGAAGCTTGATCCTCTCCCTTGCATAATCATCGTAGAGATAAAGGTGATAATCCGTCCCGCAAAAAGAAGCGCGGAAGACTTTGACCAAAACCTCATCCGGTTTTAAATCCGTACTAATCGTGACTTTCTTTAAGGAAAAGCCTTTTTCCGGCCTATCCTTAACCACAGCAAACATCTCCAATGTTTTCACATCATCAGATAACATTACCTTCTCCTTTATATCTTTCAATTCATTGCTTTTTCCAGGCCCCCATCAAGCCAAAAACAGAAAAGACTGCCCTTCCTTGTTAAGCATACCGCATTTAAATTATACCAAATTTTCGTCACAAATACAATTTCAGAAACAGGCTTTTTGAATAAAAAAACCAAAATAAACTATGTTTATTTTGGCTTGAACAGTCAATTATCGGCAAGTTTCCAGACGGTCTTTGGGGTGTATTTTTCATTCGGTCCGTAAAGATTGCGGTCCGCAAATTCCGGAATGTTGGGAGAATTGGGCACGCCCTGCGTTTCCAGGCAGAGTGCCATGTTCTTATAACCCCTGATTCCTCCGGCAATCCGATAATCCTCATTAATCATGTTTCCGGCATAAAAGACAACCACATCCTCGGTCGAATGCACTTCCAAACTTAAACCGGTGAGCGGAGAACGGAGCGTCGCCACATGGCTCATCTCCCCGGCTCTGTTGACCAGGTAGGGATGGTCAAAACCGCCCGCAATTTTCAGTTGCTCAAAATCAGCATTAATGTCCTGACCGATCGGTTTCATCTTTCGGAAATCAAGGGGTGTGTTTTCGACCAAAGCCGCGCCGTAGGGAATGAAATTCTCATCGAGCATGAGATAACGGTCGGCATTCAAAAAAAGCTCATGGTTCAATATTGATTTTTCCGGATCCCCGTTCAGGTTGAAATAGGCATGGTTGGTGAGGCTCAGGATTGTTTTTTTGGTCGGCTCCGCTTCATAAAGCAAATGCAATTCCCTTCCCCGTAGTCTGTAGGTGACGGAAAAAGCAACCGCCCCAGGGAAACCTTCTTCGCCGTCCTCCGCGGAAGCGCTGAATTTGATCCAATCCTCTCCCACCTCCACGGAATATTCCTTCGCATTGAATCCTTTGAACCCTCCATGCAATTGGTAGATGCCGTTGATGTTCTTCGCAACCTCATGTCTCTTGCCGTCAAGATAAAAATCCGTGATCCGTCCGGAATGACGACCGATGATGGCATTCATGTACCCGGGATTGTTTTTCCGGTAAGTCTCCATGTCTTCGTGACCGACAATGATGTTGATTCCCGTCTTCAAATCAATGAGTTTCACGATGCAGGCCCCAAAGCTAATAAAATGCGCTTCAAGATGTTCATTTTTTAGTACGTATGTCATTCTATCTCTCCTTAACCTGTAATATCTTAACACATTTTCCTGAAAAATAAAAGAAAAACCGCACTACAAAAAGTGCGGTCAAATTTCAATTGGAGCAGGTAACGAGAATCGAACTCGCACATTCAGCTTGGAAGGCTGATGTTCTACCATTAAACTATACCTGCAAATGGTCGGGAAAACAGGATTTGAACCCGCGACTTCTTGGCCCCAAACCAAGCGCTCTACCAAGCTGAGCTATTTCCCGGATTCATTAATGAATTCTTTGCTAGTATATTATACTACAATCAACCTTCCTTGTCAACCGCAAAATAAAAAAGCGGATGCCGAAAAACCTAATTTTTCGCCGCCGCTCCCTCAGCATTCTTTTTCGGTTCTTTGAGAATCACCGCCAACAAAATTATCAGAAGCCCGTCCAGAGCCAATAGCAGAAGCATCATCGGATCACGGAACGTTTCCACAAAATACCCCAAACGGGGAATTCTGAAAGCGACTTTACCGAGGATGTCTTCGGGATTGATTCTTTCGGTCCTCATCCCCTCCTCATCGTACCAAAGATCAAAACTGCCTTCTTCCTTCCGGCTGTGGCTCTGCGTTTTATAATAAGCCCCGTCCTCGCCCACATAACCCAAATAATGGACGACATTGATTTCTTCGATTTCGCCCGCCTTGTTTTTGACGCGGGCGCGGAAATTGATGATGTCGCCTTCTTTTAGGTTGTCCTTGCGGACGCGGACGATGAAAATGCCGTCCCTGACTTTGATTTTTGGTTCCATCGAACCTGTTTGCACAATCGAAAGCGAGTATCCGAAAACGGTTATTTTTTTATCCGGAAAAAACACCGAAACAAAGAAATAAGCGCCAAAATACAGGATGATGAGCAGGGGAATCAAGGTTTTGAGCGCCTTCAAAACTTTCTTCAATTAGATTTCCTCCCAATATTCTTTGTTGATCACTTCTTCACCGTTTTCGATGCGAAAGGGAACAACCCCGACAGAGGGCCTTTTCGCCCGAAAATAACGGTAACGGCGGGAGTTAAGCATGCCGTAAATGACCACTTCGCCCGAAGAATAATGGTTGTGTCCGAGCCAAAAATTGACGATTTCCTCTCTGATCGGAGAAATCGAGCCGTTTTTTATCTCTTGGAAATACCCTTCCCCCGCTGTCTCCTCTGAAGGTGCAACCTCGCAATCCCGCAAAGCTTTCCAAAAGCGAATCTCTCCGTTTTCGTCAAAGCTGTAGACGGTTTCCCCTTCTTCAGCACTCTCCCGCCATTCCGGAATCTCATCCCAAGCCCAAGCGTAAACTCCCGGCGTGTGGCCCGGGTTGACATATTGCCTGGCAACCCAATAACGAGGATTCCCCTCGGAATCAAATCCATGCTTCACAATGTAGCCTTTCAGATAAACATTCCCAGGCAAAAACCATTCGCTGATCTCAAACCAGGAATAATGGTTGCCGGGCACCTGGTTGGTGGAGCCTGAATGGAGCGCGAGATAATATAATCCGTCCTTTTTTATCGGCATGGACCTTTGATCGTAGTAATTGGTCGAAACCCAATCTTCGCTCAGGACATTGACCCCGCTCCAACGATTGTTCCATCCCCACCATTTCTCATCATCGGGAATGCTTTCGTCCAAATCCCAAATCACGACATACAGGCAGTCCTTATATAGGAATTCCAATCCCGCTTTCGGATCGTCAATCCTTCCCACTTCTTCAAGGACAATGTAAATTTTCCAATTGCCTATCTTTACATAGGAACTACAAACAGCCTCAGAAGGAAGCGGGCTTGTCCAATAGGCTTGGGTTTTCGGTAAAGCTAAGAGGGCAAAAACTAGATTAACCAACATGATCAGCCAATACTTTTTCATGAACCCGCCTCCTTCCTAAGTTGCTTCCTATTCAAAATAATCAATTTCAACAACTTCCACGCTGAACCTAATGTCAAAGGTGATGGTTTTGCCGGCGACTGCCAAATAATCTGCCCTTGTTTCGGGCTCCAGGAGCGTTACTTCAACCTTGACGATGACTTCTTCGCCGTTCAAATAAATGTCCGCGTCATTGCCTGCGACAATGGCCACGACCGCATAGCTGCCGAGGTTTTCATCGCCGCCAATGGCGATGTTGTGGATTGCCGCCGTCAGTTTGCCAAGGATGCCATTGGCTTGGTCGCCGTCTTCTTTCCAGGAAACCTTATATTCCAGGACAACCAATTCTACGGCATCGTCTCCGTTGGAATCATCGACGCGGCCTTCCGGAACCAAATTCTGTCCGCTTTCGGTACCGACTTCAACACGGGTGGTGACATCTTTCCCGGTTCCGATTTCGACGGTACCGTCGGTTTTTTTCTCCGCATCCGCAACATTGTTTGCCCAATAAGCAAAGCTCAAGCCGGAAACAATCACGATCAAAGTAACGAGCACACCAATTAAAAAGCTTTTTGTTTTAAACATATTCTCCTCCTAATATCTTCCAAATTTATAATTCAAGAAAAAAAGCCAGCTGCACCGTAAAACAGTTGCAACTGGCTGCCATTTTCATCAGGCCCTATAGCTTTGTGTCCCCGGGTTTCCCCGAGTTTACCAAAAAATTAAATTCTTTAATATTATAGCATATTGTGGAAATACTATCAACGCATTCTTTATGGTATTTTTTGGTTAAATGCGTGCAGACAGATGCCTTTCAAATACATTCTTGCCGAGCCTTGCCGTGATCTTCCTCCAAAGGCGCGGAAGCGCCTGCGGATTTTTTTTCAGGAATTCGATTTTCTCGCGGTAGCTTTCGATGAATCCTTGTTCTTCTTTCGAGGCGGAAATGACAAATTTCCGGAAGTCTTCATCCGCGGCATGCTCCAAGCTTTCGGCTTCGGAAAGGAAAGCTGCTTCCAGTTTCTGCAGTCTATTTTTGTATTCGCCTTCGCCAACAAGCCCGGCATAAATCGCCCTTTGCAGGTATTCGCGGTCCAGCCAATAATTCAGGCTTGCTTCCGGATCCGAAAAGACCGGAGCTTCCAGAAACCCGAAAACGACGGGTTTGAATGCGGATAGGCAGGGGGAGGCAGCTCCCGTAATCCAGATCCTCCGCTTGTCTTTCCTCCTTTCCACAACCATGCTTCCTGTAGCGTGGTCTCCCAGGAAGGATTTGTGCATGCAGACGCTCCGGACGCTGCCCTTGGTATATAGGCGATCCACGTCCCGCGGATGATGGCTCCGCAAAGCAGCAAACATGTCTTCCAGCCGGAAATTTTCCTTCCTCAGGCTTTCGCACCCGCTCTTTTCCCGGATTTTCGAGCCCGAAAAATGCGTGAACAGAAAATCGCTGTTTTTGGAAGCAAAATTAGGCAAATCCTTACTTGCTTTCGTATAGCTCTCATTCAGCGAAAGCTTGTTGCTGATGTTGTAATGGTCATCAATTTTCCTATAGACCCAGTCCCTGGCGCTGGTCTCCAGAACATAGGCTTCGTCGTCGTCCGCGATCAAAAAGGAGTTGTCATAATAGAAGGGTTTATCGAAGCCGCAGTTTCCTCCCTGGCCGTATTCTTCAAGCAAAGCGATAATGATTTCCAAGGCTTCGCGGGCGGATTTCCCCCTTTCGAGCCCCAACCTGATCAGGTCCATGCCGAGCAGGCGTTCCTGCTTCTTACCTCGGGATTTTGTAAAAACAGCTTCGTTGCCGATGACGACGCCGTATTCATTGATTCCCATCTCCGCTCCCCACATCCAGCTCGGCTGCACGAGCAGCACGGCATGGGTTTCCGGAACCTGGGGAATCTCGATGTACGTGCAGCGCACCGTCTTCTCCGCGGTTTTCCTCCGGGAGTAGAACAGTGTCAGATTAGGCTCATTGGGGCTGCGGTCGCTGTTTTTTCCAAAAATATAACCGCTCTCGGTTCTTTTATACAATGTGTCGCACATGGGGCCCCTCACTCTGCAGTTCTGTCAATGAGAACATAAGTACTGTCAAAGCTGGCGTAATTTTCGCGGATCATCCCATCAGTGAGCTCAAACTTTTCGGGTTGCTCGCATCCCGCAAGCAACAAAAACAAAAAAATAATCAGAAACAGGATTGCATTTTTTTTGACCATTTCCTAACCTTTCTGTAACAGCTGTTTTGTATAACTAAATTATAACAATTTGATTATGAAAAAACAATATAAAAAAAAACCGTTCTTTCGAACAGTTTTTTCATCAATCTTTAACCAGCGATTTTTTCACTTCATATCCGATAGAGGAGATGGCCTTTTCGATTTTCTCGATGCCAATCCGTTCGCCATCAAAGTCTAATTTCACCTTGCTGGCATTAAACAAAACTCTTACGCTTTCCTTGTCCACCCCGTCCAGAGCCTTCACCGCTTTTTCGATTTTCTGCAGGCAGGACGGGCAGGCCAAAGTTTCCAATTGGATCGTTGCTTTTTTCATGTTTTCCTCCTTTTCATTTTCTTAATTTATAACCCAGAAGTCTCATGCCGTTAAGAATGACGGCCAAAATGCTCGCTTCATGAACCAACATTCCGATTGACATGTTCATCCATTCCCCAAAAAGCAAACCGGCGAGAAGAAAAATGACCACCCCCACGGCAATGAAGATGTTTTGGCGCATATTCCTCGCCGACGCTTTTGCTAGACCCAGAGCATGGGGAAGGCGCCTGAAGTCCGAATTCATCAGCACGACGTCCGAGGTTTCGATGGCAACGTCCGTGCCCCCGCCCATGGCGATGCCGATATTTGCTAAGGCAAGGGAGGGGCTGTCATTCACGCCGTCCCCGACAAAGGCAACAATCCTTCCTTGCTTCTGCAATTCCGAAACATAGGCGGCCTTGTCTTCCGGAAGCATGTTGCCCCTGGCTTCCGTCAACCCCAGTTCCCCGGCGACCAAATCAACGGTTCCTTGATTGTCTCCCGAAAGCAGGATTAAATTCTTGGCGCCCAAATTTTTCAATCTTTGCAAATCTTCCTTAACGCCCGGGCGCACCCGATCCCGGATGCCAAGCAATGCTTGCAGTTTTCCGGATACCGCGAAAAGGACGAGCGAATTTCCCTGCTTCTCAAAGCGGGCGATGTCTTCCATAACTTTCTCGAACAAACTCACGTTTTCCCTTTCCATGAGGGACAGATTTCCGACGGCGACCCTTTCCCCGTCCACTTCGGCGATGATTCCTTCGCCCTTGATGACATCCGAGTTTCCGACAACATGGGACTCCGTTTTCCCAAGATGCTTCACGATCGCCTTCGCAAGCGGATGGTCGGATTCGCTCTCGACGGCGGCAAGATAACCCAAATCTTGTTTCTCGCCGTATAACTCCATGTCAACCACTTCGGGCTTCCCGACGGTGAGCGTTCCGGTTTTATCGAAGATGAAGGTGTCGACCTTGCTGAAGTCGCCGATGACCTCGCTTCCCTTCAATAAAACCCCGTTCCTGGCTCCGTTCCCGATGCCCGCCACATTGGACACCGGCACGCCGATGACCAGTGCTCCGGGGCAGCCCAGAACCAAAATCGTGATTGCAAGCGGAAGATCCCTGGTTATGAGCCAGACAAGCGCGGCAAGCATCAGCACGGCGGGAGTATAGTATTTCGCAAACCTATCGATGAACCTCTCCGCCGCAGATTTTGAATCCTGCGCCTCTTCAACAAGCTCAATGATCTTCCCGAAAGTGGTGTCTTCCCCCACCCTTTCCGCAACCATCCGCAGCGTTCCGTTTTCCAAAATCGTCCCCGCATATACCTTTGAGCCGGGGACTTTTTCAACCGGAACAGCTTCCCCGGTGATGCTCGCTTCGTTCGCATGGCCTTCGCCCGCTTGGACAACGCCGTCCACGGGAACCTTCGCCCCCGTTTTTACAAGCAACACATCCCCTACTTCGACTTCCTCAACGTCCACCTCCTCAAATGCGCCAGCAATCAACTTCAACGCGGTTTCCGGGGCCATTTCCGTGAGTTCCTTGATTGCGGATCTGGTCTTGCTTAAGGTCCGCTGTTCCAAAAAAGCGCCGAACAAAAATAGGAATGTGACAATCGCTGCTTCTTCATAATTCCTGATAATGAAGGCCCCAACAACGGCGATGGTGACCAAAACGTCAATGCTCACGACTTTTATTCTCAACGCCTGATATGCTTGAATCGCAATCGGAAGCACCCCCAGAAAGGAAGCGATTCCCAAGGCCCAACTAAAGATGATATGATTCTTAAAACCAAATTTCGAAACAAAGCCGATGAGGATCAGAGCCAAACATATTAAAGCAATCTGATTCTTCTTCCTTAAGATAAATCTCTGCATCAAGTCCTCCCTTCATCAACCGAAATAGGCTTTGTCAAGTTCTTCGAGCATCTTATAAACCGCTTCATAGGTCTCGCAGACATCCCCGGGAATTTTATAATTATCGGTGATCGCACGCAATTTAAGGAATTCATCCTTTAAGTCCGGTTTTGAGGACCCGGTTTCCGAAACTTTCTCCTGAATCCTTTTAAACAAACCATGAACCTCATGGAATTCGGGATGATGCCCTCCATGAACTCCCGCAACTATCGGAACATATTGTACAAGTTTATCAAAATATCTTTCTTTCAATTCGTTAAATTTAGCCACGTTCTATCCTTTCCTCCCATATTTTATCCTAAGATACTTCCATTATAGCAAATTATTGGCAAGATGCTTTGACCTAGGTCAAAATTTTGAGAAATGTTTATAAAAAACAAAAGAGCCGCGATTGGCTCTTTTATTAAATGCTAATTTATTTGTTTCAAGTAAATTTCAAAATGGCGCGCCCAAGAGGATTTGAACCCCTAGCCTTCTGATCCGTAGTCAGACGCTCTATCCAATTGAGCTATGGGCGCAGAATGACCGTCGTTTTTGCTTTCATAAGCACAATATATTATACTAGATTTCTCACGAAAAAGCAACAGTAATATTATTTTTGTTCAAGGTTTGGTATTCAGAACGAACATCAACCATGATACTACAAAAAAAGAGAAAACTCAAGGTTTTCTCCCATTCATTCGGATTCAAATCCAGCCAATATTTCCGGAAGCGTCTCCGCCGCGTCCCCGAGGACGAGCGTGACGTTTTCTTTCTCATATAAAGGATTGGGCACCCCTGAATAACCCGGTCTCAGATCATAGTTGAAAATCAATACTTCCGGGCATTCGTCGACGTTCAGGATCGGCATCCCATAAATCGGCGTTCCTTCCATATTCCGGGCAGCCGGGTTCAAAACATCATTCGCGCCGACGACGATTGTCAGATCGGCGTTTTTGAAATCTGAATTGATTGCTTCCATTTCGTATAGATCCTCATAATCAACATCCGCTTCCGCCAACAGCACGTTCATGTGACCGGGCATCCTTCCGGCAACGGGATGGATTGCAAACCTCACCTGTGCGCCCCGCGCTTTCAGCTTATCCGCAAGACTCTTCACCAGATGCTGGGCCTGGGCGACCGCCATTCCGTAACCGGGGACGATGATGACGTTCTTTGCGCTTTTAACCAATTTCAAGGGATCCTTTTGGGATTTTTTTTCTTTAATTTCCCTTTCTTCGGTTTGGAAAACGGTCGTCTTCCCCAAGAGTATGTCCAGAAGCTTCCTGTTCATTGCCCTGCACATGATTTGCGTGAGCAGAAGCCCCGAAGCGCCGACGATCGCGCCGACGGACACAAGCAATACATCCGCGACCGCAAGGCCGCTGATTGCCGCGGCGACGCCGCTGAGACTGTTCAGAAGCGAAATCGTGATCGGCATGTCGGCACCGCCCACGCGGAGCGTGAAGATGGTTCCGAAAACGGAAGCAAAGACAAAAGAAGCAACCAAGAAGACATGGCCGAGATTCCAGGGGTTTACGGTTCCGAGGATGATTGCCAGAAGAGTCAGAATCAGGAAAAATCCGGTGAGAAGGGTATGCATGGGAAGAACGAGGGGTTTTTGCGGGAGAAGTTTATGCAATTTCCCCGCGGCGACCAGGCTCCCGAGGAGGGTCACCATTCCGACCGCAACCGCAAGCAAAGCCGTCGCTTTTGAAAAATAATCCCCGGCCTCAAGGTAGGCAAAGAGCCCAACAAGCGCGGAAGCTCCCCCGCCCACGCCATTTAATAGGCCCACCAACTGGGGAATTTCGATCATCCTGACACGGAGCGCAAGGATCAGGCCTATGCATGCGCCCAGGGCGAGCGCGGGGTAAAGCACCCAGACAGTCAATATTTCTTTATGAACCAAGGTCAGAATGATGCCCAGCCCGAGGGCCGTGGCGCTGAGAGCGTTTCCGAGCGGTGCCTTCTCCACCTTGCTCATCAGATAAATCCCAAACAAAACCAAGAATGAAAGAATGGCGCAGATAACATAGTACAGTTCTTCCGTGATGATAGCATCCGAGAGAATTCTAGCCATCGTTTTTCTCCTTATGGACGAACATCCTAAGCATCCTGCCCGTGACCACGAAACCGCCGACGACATTGATCATCGCCAGGACGATTGCGAGAAAGCCGAAAATGTATCCCAAAAGCCAGTGGGGCGATTCGATCGCGAAAGCGGTCGCGACGAGGCTCCCGAGGACGGTGACGCCGGAAAGGGCGTTCATGCCCGACATCAGCGGCGTATGCAGGAGGCTCGGAACCTTATTGATGATCAGGTAGCCAACGATCATCGCAACAAAGAACACAGCCAACAGGATGTATTGTATCTCGGTCATCCCATCACCTCTGTCCCATCGCCTCGAGCGTGCCCGCGTGCACGATTTTGCCGTCCTTCGTCACCAAAATCGAAGCGACGATTTCATCATTCAAATCAAGAACGATTTTTCCGTCCTTGCTTAAATATTTTAGTAGATTATAGACATTGTTTGAAAACATCCATGTGGAAGCGTTGGGGNNTTTTTGATGCCCTCAATGACCACTCCGTGGCGAATTACCCTTTCCCCGGAAACGGTCAGTTCGCAGTTCCCTCCCTGGTCGATGGAAATATCGACGATGCAGCTTCCCGGCTGCATGGATTTCACCATCTTCTCGGTAATGAGCACCGGCGCGACTCTGCCAGGAACAAGCGCCGAAGCGATGACGATGTCCGCCTTCGCGACATATTCCTTCAAAGCCGCTCTTTCTTTTTCAAGCCATTCTTCCGGAAGAGGTTTTGCGAATTTCTTGTCGGGGCTCAAAGCCAATTCTTCCGGAATGCCCAAATCGATGATACGCGCTCCCAAGGATTTGGCCTGTTCCGCTGCTTCCGGGCGGATGTCCGCGGCATGGACAACGGCGCCCAGACCCCTGGCGGTTGCAATCGCCCTGAGTCCGGCAACACCCGCTCCGATCACCAGCACGCTTGCGGGCTTGATCATCCCGACCGCGCTCGCAATCATCGGCATGAATTTCGAAAGATTGTTCGCGGCCATCAAAACGCCCTTATACCCTGCGCAAGTGCTCATCGAAGACAGAGCGTCCATGCTCTGCGCGCGACCGATTCTTGGAACACTGTCCAAAGTCAGCCCAATCACGCCTTTTTCAGCCATTTTCTTTATCATCTCGTGATTGGCCGGCGCGGCCGGATGGAGGAAGGTGATCAGATATTGACAGGCATGCATCATATCTATTTCATGCTTGTTCTTCTCTTCATTGAACTGCGGTTCTTTCACTTTCAAAATCACATCTGCATCCCGGTATATGATTTCCGGATCATCGATTATTTTGGCTCCCGCAGCAAGGTAATCCTCATCGAAAAAGTGGCTTTCCGTTCCCGCCCCCTTTTCCACAAGTACCTCAAAACCGTCCGCAATCATTTTTCTCACAGTTTCCGGTATTCCGGAAACGCGCTTTTCTCCATGCAGTATTTCTTTTGGAATTCCTATGACCATATTGCCTCCAAGTATTGTTTTTTACGTTTTGAATATATCACATTGCCCGCATGAATTCAAGCGTTTTCATATTTATAAGAAAAAATTCGGGTTTCCCCGAATTTTCAGTTTGCGCTTCCAAAGAAATCGGCCAAAATATCTTTGATGTAGTTGTATCGGCGCGCATAGGAATTCTTGACCCTGACCAGCCTCAGACCACAGGCATCAAGGAATTCTTTTTTCTTCCTGTCCCGCGCCTTCACCGCTTCGTCCTCCTCATGTTCGGGACCGTCAAGCTCAAAGACGATCAAAGGCCTGTTCGTGCTCTTCCGGAAAATGACAAAATCGAATTGTCCCGTGTAGTAGAGCGGATCCGCAAATTTCTTGGGAACGATTTTTTTCACAGGCACCTCATCCCTGATAAAGCAATTTGCGTCGCAGATGGAAAGCGCGTGGCTCAAGGTTTCCAAAAACTCCGCTTCGGTTTTTGTGCTGTAGGGTTTGAACCCCAGTGCGCGGGAACGGTTCTCGTTCGGCCTGGCTTCTTTTTCGCCGTTCATTTTGATGTATTGGTAGAGATCGAAAAAGTCGTCTTCGTCTTCCGCCAGTTCCAAAATTCTCCGCTCGCAGGAAAAGAGCACCAATCTTTCCTTTGCCCTTGAAGTCGCGACATTAATCAGTTCGCGGTTGTTTTTGAGCCATCCATAGGTGCCGGGGTGGGTGCTGTCGGTGATGGCGGAAGAGAAGAGAATGATGTCCTTTTCATCGCCCTGGAAGGCATGGATCGTCCCCACCTCGGTTTCCAGCCCGTTTTCCCGGAGAAGTCTTTCGATCAGTTTCTTCTGCTTTACGAAGGGCGTGATGATTCCGATCTTCCTCCCCGTGTTTTCCTGCAGATAGGACAGGATCGCTTCCGCTTCGGAAAGGGAAGTGTTCTTGTTTTCCGATACGGGATCCGGGATGTCAACGAAGACCAAGGGTTTTTCTTCTTCGACTTTGCTTTTGATTTTCAGGCGGCTTCGGTAGAATTTTTGGTTATTGAAGGAAATGATTTTTTTGTGACAGCGGTAATGGGAACTGAGGAGAATCGGTTTTGTGATGATGTCGACAAGCTCATAAACCCGGTAAATCGAGTTCTCCAGATAATCGTAGTGGTCATTTATGCCGTATTTGGTTTTCAATTTTTCGTTGTCATTTTTGTCGAGCAGGATGACCGGTCTGAGCTGCTCGGGATCCCCAAGGAGCATCAGGTTCCTTCCGCGGAGAATCGGAAGCAGGGAGGTTGCCGGATCGCATTGGCCTGCTTCGTCAATTATCGTAAGATCGAAATGGGCGTCGGGGGAGCCCAGCCTGCAGGAAGAAATGTTCGTCGTGATGACGATCGGAAAAACCCTGAGAAAGAGCTTCAGATTTGAATCATTGCTTAAGTAGCGGTTGAAGGCCTTAACCCGTTCGTCATAGTCTTCGATTTCAAGGATTTCCAAGAGTTCCGCATACCTGGGCTCGAAGAGCCTCTTGATGTGTTTCGCTCCGACAAAGTACAGGTATTTTTTCAATTCCTCTTCGTCAATCTGGATGAGCGAGTCAAGGTTTTCTTCCTTGATTTCGCCGAGCTCGCCAAGCTTGTTTTTAAGATCTTCTTGGTTTGCCCGGAGGAAGATTTGGAAAGCGGGTTGGTCGATGCGGGCGAGCATTTCTTCCGCAGCGTTGAAACGTTCGCTCAAATCCAATTTGCGTTCATGCCTCTCCAAGAGCTCCGTCAGTTTCTTGGTCCTTCTTTCGTGGTGAAGTTTGTTTTTGTCGAGCGTTTTTTCGAAAATCCGGATGTCCTTTGCTTTCTCAAGCATCTCCCGGATTTCGTTCAGGGACTGGAAGACGACGTCCCTGTTTCCCAGACGGATCGTGGGGAAGAGAATCGGCCTGTCCCTGTAGACAAGGGCGCGCAGCTGTTTGTAAATCCCGTTGAGCGGATGGTTGTTCGCCGAGGCGACCAAAACCGTTTTTCCGCTGAAAAATGCTGAAAGGAGCGTGTTCACGATTGTTTTCGTCTTGCCGGTGCCCGGGGGACCCTGAATGTAAGTCAGGGGATGTTTCAAGCCCTTGTGGATGGCGAGCAACTGATCGATGTCAACTTTCCTGTCCATGAGGATGAGCGGCCAATTTTTCCGGCGATTCGAGGGCGTTTTCAGCTTTCCAAAAAAGGCGCGCAGCGGCTCGTGTGCTCTCTCCTCCGAAAACATTCTCACGATCCCTTGGTATTCGCTGTTCAAATCAAGGTTATAATCTCTTTCGAGTGAAAAAACATGCGGAAAATCGTCAACCCTAGCCCTTCCCTCGGTGTATTCATGGATCTTATCGGTGATGGTTTTCTGGTTTTTCTCAAAATCATCCAGTAAATGCTGGTCGTCTTCCGCCAAAAATTGGCTCACCCTGTAAAGGCCGCCCTCGATTTTGAATTCCCAATTCAAAGTGATTTCCTTGGCGGGTACCAAGCGCTTGTTTTTGATGTCCAAAAACAACCGCCGATAAGCGAGGACATAGAGGCCTTTTTCGGTATTGATTGCCAGCTGGTTGAGGGCGAATTCCAAAGTTTTCCGAAATGCCCGGTCTTGGCCAAGCTCCTTTCGGAAAAAGGAAACGAGTTCCTGGAACTGCGACTCTGATAACTCGTAATACCCCTTCTTCCTCAATTCCGCGTCGTCCACCCTTCTAACGAAGGTATTTTCCTTTATGTAGGGCTGGTTGTCCAAGCGGTGGCATTCAGCATAATAATCCAAGATGTTGATGTTCAGGGGCGAAAGGGTGAGGAAAGCATAGTTTTGAGGATGCAGCTTCATGTCCTCGTATAATTTTTCATTGCGGGGATAATAAGTCCCTTCAATCACTTTGGCGGCTTGGATCGAATCAAAATAAACCAAGAGTTCGGTTGGCTCCGGGGCAATTGAATAATTGAACCCCTCCACGACAAGCAGTTTTTTCAGAGGTACTATATCCTTGATCGCAATCCAATACCTGGTCTTTACCTTATTTTTATTAAAATAGGTAATGTCAAGCCACTTTCCCTCGACGAATGCCTTGTATACGGCTCTTCCCACGGGATTCATAAATCACACCTCTCGTTTCAGTATACCATTTTCTTCCCCTTTTTTCAATTCTCGGATAAGGCCGCAGAAAACATGCAAATTTCATTGCAATTGAAAAAAGGCCCGTTTCCGGGCCTTCGCAATTAAGCCAGTATGTAAGCAAACGATGCTGCTGTGGCAGATACAGTCATCATCGTGAAGAGCAGGGAGTTGATCAAGGATCCCAGCCAGATGTTGCCTGTCTTCTTGTAGAGTTTTCTGGAAATGATCGTAGCGAAGACAAGGATTGCCACTAACGGGAAGACAACGATGTAGCTGAGGTTCATTTCGGGTTGCCACAATTCTCCCGACGAACGGAATGTGATGTACTGAATGAGGATTACCAAGAGCACGCCGAAGGCATTGAAGACGGCGTTGATGGCAATCGATGCCCATTCAGGCAGGTTCTTGACGCGATAGGTAATGTTGCCGATTGCGGAGAGAATGTAGTAGACCGAGAAGAGAGCCGCGTATCTCAGCATCGTCGGGAACATCATCGGGATGTTGAAGACCTTGATTCCCAAAGTCCAAAGCCTGAAGTCGGTCTTCCAGATGCCCCAGTTAATGAAGACAACGAGGTAGAGCGCAGCGACTGTCATGGCAGCAACGAGCAGGGTCTTCAGGAAATTGCTGACGCTTCCGATTCTTGCGACTTCGAAAGGATTCTGGACGGGTGTGTCAACCTTTCTGATCTTGTTCACGATCAGATTGACGACATAGGTCAAAATGACCATGGCAAGACCGAAGAGACCGCAAATCATCGCCCAAAGCGCTACCCAGTTGGTTGTGTCTTGGGGGAAACGCTGTGTGAGCGGGAAGTATTTCTTCAAATCAATCGCCACAGTTTTCAGGATGAAACCGCCGAAGAGCATGACGGCCACTCCCGGGATCCAGTAAGAAAGATGTTTTTGAACTCCGCAGAGTTTTAGCAGATCTTCTTCCACTTCCAAGCCTTCGCCCGTAACAAGCTTCTTCTTTTTCAGACCTGCAAAGCAAGGAATGGTTAGTATGAGAGAAACGACGGGGAAAATCAACGCCAGAAGCGCAAGCAAGCCGATGAATGAGAAACCTTCTTTTATCCACCAAACTTGATTGGACGGTTTGATTGTCTTATAGCCATCGGGTGTTCCGAATGCCGCATAGAAGAAATCAACCACATAACCGGCACTTTCAATCGAGAAATGGTTTTGGGGATGGATTTCATTAGCTTCATAAATGGCGCGGAAGCCTGCGGGGGCCGCTTTGCCTAATTCGACTTCAATCAATTCGCCGTTGTGATATTTACCGCCGTTAACAACATTAATCGAATCTTTAATTTCGATTCCGACAAAATTTGCAGCACCTACAGATTGCAAGTATTGTCTTGCAATTGAAGGCGTTCCGTCGGGTAAGGTGCTTTGGAAGAAGAATTCGTCATCGCGAGCTTTCAGTATTCCCACAGAAACATTAGGACCTGCGCCCATATAAGTGCTCCATGCTTGGATCAAACCAGCGGAAATAATGCCGAGACCTTTACCGCTGGGAGCATCTTCTGGCTTCAGAGCATCTTCTCTCAAAGTGCTTGCTGTATCGAAGCCTCCCATAGAGTGTCCAGAAATACCGATTCTGCTCTTATCCACATATTCAAGATTGTAGAGATATTTTGCTGCATCATACAAGCCTCTGGTCATCAAGCTGGGAGAATTTCCAGTGTTTCCGTAATTACCATGAGCCTCACGGTCAACCGTCAAAACTACGAAACCGCGTCTTGCGAGCTCGACCGCATTCTGGAGTTGCAATTCACGGTAGTTCAAATAGCCATGGGTCAGAACAACAGCCGGAAGTTTATTGTCTTTGCTGGCTTTTTTCGGAACGAAGAGAATTCCGCTCACGACTTTACCATTGACTTCAATTTCCGGATCTACTTCCCATACACCGGCATTTTCCGCATCTCTTAAGTCGGTGACTTCAACGGAAAAGCCTTTCGATTGAATTAAAGAAGCAAAAAAAACTGCTTACGAGAATAACCCCAAAAGAATGATGAGAGTTAACAAGGTTTTCTTGTTCTCTTTTTAGTACATTCATTCCTCCTGAAAATTTTTTATATTGACTATTATGCCAACCAAAATTAAAGCGCCCCTCTTGCAGCAGAAATACATTTATTCCATCCCTTAAGTAATTTATCTTTCTTTTCAGCATCCATCTCTGGTTTAAAGATTCTTTCCACACCGATGTTTTTGCGAATGTCATCAATGTCACGCCAGTAGCCGACTTTAAGTCCAGCCAGATAAGCAGCGCCTAAGGCCGTAACTTCAATAACTTTCGGACGTATTACATCGACTCCGAGAATATCGGATTGGAATTGCATTAAGAAATTATTAGCGCTCGCTCCTCCGTCTACAAATAACGAACCAATCTTAACGCCTAAATCCTCTTCCATTGCTCTTAAAATATCATGAACTTGATAGGCAATCGATTCTAAGGCGGCGCGAATGAAGTGTTCTTTTTTCGTTGCTCTGGTGAGTCCGATCACGGTTCCGCGGATATCTGAATCCCAATGCGGCGCACCGAGACCGACAAAAGCAGGAAGTAAATATACACCGTTGGTATCAGGTACCGCGGTTGCATATCTTTCGGTTTCTTCTGCTTTTCTGATCAATCGCATTTCATCTCTTAACCATTTTACAACCGCCCCACCAACAAATACACTTCCTTCAAGAACATAGCAAGGACGATCGGAAATACAGGCAGCAAGCGTTGTAATCAAACCATTTTGGGATTTAACAGGTACGTCACCGGTATTCATAAGCATAAAACACCCGGTTCCATAAGTATTTTTAATCGTCCCTTTTTCGGTACAAAGTTGTCCGAATAAAGCTGCCTGTTGGTCACCGGCAACCCCGCAAATCGGTATGCGTGCTCCGACAATCGTTTCGGAGGCATAACCGAAAAGATGTCCCGATGGATGAACTTCTGGAAGCATCGCCCGCGGAATACCAAAGAGATTGAGCAACTCTTCATCCCATTCCAAAGTATGGATATTAAAAAGCATGGTCCGGGAGGCATTGGTATAGTCGGTTGCGAAAATTTGCTTTTCCGAAAGCGCCCACATCACATAAGTATCGACGGTTCCGAAACAAAGTTCGCCCTTTTCCGCTTTTTCTCTTGCTTCAGGTACATTATCTAAAATCCATTTAATTTTTGTAGCACTGAAATAGGAATCGATTATCAAACCTGTTTTTTCATAAACCAGTTCTTGATACCCCTGTTTTTTTAACTCTTCACAATAATCAGCTGTTCGCCGACATTGCCAAACAATAGCATTGTAAATCGGTTTTCCGGTTGCACGATCCCAAACAATTGTGGTTTCTCTTTGATTGGTAATACCGATTGCTTCAATATCTTTTGCACTGATATTAGCTCTGATCAAAGCTTCTCCGATGACACCGACTTGGCTACCTAAAATATCCATTGGATCATGTTCAACCCACCCATTTTTAGGATAAATTTGGGGAAATTCTTGCTGAGCAATTCCTTTGATATTACCCTTTTTATCAAAGACAATTGCTCGGGAACTGGTTGTTCCCTGATCCAAAGCTAAAATATATTTCATACACTTTCCTCCCGCTATATTTTATCAACACTCTTGGTTGCAATAATATCAATTCCCGTATCTAAAACATTCTTTACTATCACTTCGCCGATTTTGACCGGCGCTTCAACAACTGTTGTTTTTAAGATATCTAAAGTCGGGAAAATCAACTCTTTCGGTATCGTATCGGAAGTTTTAACAGAAACCATTCTAATTTTTCCGTCCTTAACAGGAACGATACTGGTCACGAGTCGTTTCGGCGCGGTAAATTCTTCAATTCCATATTTTTCACCACGCTTACAGAGGTTTCCACTAACTTTTAGTTGATCTCCATCTTTTTCAATCGTAAGTCTGCACCCCAGGGGACAAGAGATACAAATCATTTCACGTATTTCTTTCATTTTCCTGCCTCCACTTCAAAGACGATATTTTTGGAGCTCTTCATCTTTTCAACGATTTCGCTCGTCAGACTTAAACTTTCCATTTCCCCGGGAGTCATGATTTGTTTTTTCCTTGAATATATTATTTCGTCGTCTGCTTTCAAAACAATTCTTGAGTTTCGGTAAACATTATCAACACGCATTCTGATAGTTAACGGTTGATAATCGGTGTTTGCATTTAGAAGTTGTGGAACAGTATAACGAATACCTTTTCCGGTATTAATCGAAATTTTTTCCTCAGGTTGATGCTTTTCATTTAGGTATTCGACTGCAGAACGAGCAGCGTGAGCGCTTTCTTCACTCACATAATCGACTAAATCATGAACATGGAGAACATTCCCTGCAGCAAAAATCCCTTCAACCGAAGTCATCATATTTTCATCAACAACCGCACCACCAGTCACAGGTGAGAGTTCCACTTCCGCATTCCTTGCCAGTTCATTTTCAGGAATTAACCCGACGCTTAACAATAAAGTATCACAGGAATACTCTTTAGCTGTTTCCGGTTTTGGACGTAAGGATGAATCAACTTCCGCAACCACCACGCCTGTTACCCGATCCTGGCCTTTGATATCAATTACCGTATGGGAGAATAAAAGCGGGATGTCATAGTCTTCTAAACATTGAACAATATTTCGATTTAGTCCCGATGAATAAGGCATCAATTCTACAACCGCTTTGACTTTCGCACCTTCATAGGTCATTCTTCGTGCCATAATTAGACCGATATCACCAGAACCAAGAATTACTACTTCTTTTCCGGGTAAATAACCATCAATGTTGACTAAGCGTTGAGCAGTTCCAGCCGTAAAAATCCCTGCCGGGCGGCTTCCCGCAATGTTTATAGCACCTCTTGGTCTTTCCCGGCATCCACAAGCCAGAATAATCGCTCCAGCTTTTATTTTTGTATAACCTTCAGTTTCATTTACATAATCAATGATTCGGTCACTTGTGACACAAAGAACCATTGTCTGCAAACGGAATTCGATTTTTCTCTTTAATACTTCTTGAACATAGCGATCCGCATATTCGGGACCGGTCAATTCTTCTTTGAATCTATGCAAACCAAAGCCATTATGTATACATTGGTTTAAAATTCCGCCAAGTTCATTTTCTCTTTCTAAAATCAGGATATCGCGTTCACCGGCATCATAAGCAGCAACCGCCGCCGCTAAACCCGCGGGTCCACCGCCGATGATAACTAAGCTTCTTTCTTTCATTCTTTTACCTTCCCTACCACTATTTTTGAATCTCTTCCGCTCTTGGTGATTTCCGTATAATCAACATTCAGTTCTTCGGAAAGGATTTCCATCAATCTTGGTAAACAAAAACCACCTTGGCAACGCCCCATTCCAACCCTGGTTCTTCTTTTCAAGGCATCCAAATCACGCGCTCCTAAAGGGCGGCGAATTGCTTCCCTGATTTCACCTTCAGGAACAACTTCGCAACGACAAACAATCTTGCCGTATAAGGGGTTTTCTTTAATAATCGCAGCTTTTTCTGCTTCGGACATACCGGCGAAATGAGGAATTGCTTTTCTTTCTTTAATAAAATTTTCTTTTTCTTTAAAATTCATTGTTGCAGCAACTTCCTTCGCAACATCGACTGCGATTGCAGGAGCAGCGGTAAGCCCAGGTGATTCAATTCCGGCAACATTATAGAGCCCTTCAACATCAGTAAAACCAATGATAAAATCATCTTCAAGGCTATGAGCTCTAAGGCCGGTAAAATTGGTAATAATAGCTTTCCGATTTAATGAAGGCAGGGTCCTTTTTGCTTTTTCCCAAACTTCCTTCAAACCGGAAATTGTGGTAGAAAGGTCAGATTTATCATCTATATCTTCAGCATTTGGTCCGACGATGATGTTTCCATGTGTTGCAGGCGTTACCAATACGCCTTTTCCCATCTTCGTCGGCGTCTGAAATAGAGTCATTTTTGTATAATCGGTGTAAATTTTATCAAGCAAGAGATATTCGCCTCGGCGCGGAACAATCGAAAATTTTCTTTCCGATAATTGATTACTTAAATCATCTGCAAATACACCGGCACAATTGATCACAAGTCTCGCTTCAAGGGTTTCTCCGCCTTTAAGACAAACTCTGATTCCATTTTCAATCTTTTCCAATCTTTCCACTTCAGCATTCAAACGAAACTTGACGCCATTTATGGCGGCGTTTTCAGCATAAGCAATTGACATCTCATAAGGGCTAACAATAGCGCTCGTCGGTGCATATAAAGCTTTGGTAACAGTTAAAGAGATATTCGGTTCCTTTTCCCGTGCTTCCTCGCCGGAAATAATTTTCAAACCTTCAACACCGTTTTTTAAGCCCTTTTCATAAAGTTCTTCTAAAACCGCTTCAGATTCTTCATCCAAAGCCAAAACAAGCGCACCGTTTCGTTTAAACGGAAAATCAAGTTCTTTGGAAAGCTCATCGAACATTTTATTGCCGAGGATATTATATTTAGCTTTCAAACTCCCCGGCTTCGGATCATAGCCTGCATGAACTATGCCTGAATTGGCTTTAGTCGTTCCGCAAGCGATATCATTTTCTTTGTCTAGCACTAAAATATCGGCCTGATAACGGGATAATTCCCGCGCAACGGCTGAGCCAATAATACCGCTGCCAATAATGATGACATCTTGCATAATCATTACTCCCTTTCTTCTAAAAATACAAAAAAAGTCACAAATAAATGCAAATGATAACATTTATTTACCATTTAGATTTCTATTGTGACTCTACAACTCTCTACAATAATGATATGCAATTATCAGTGACTTTTAAATTGCCTATATAATAGCATAAATGAAAACGTTTGTCAAGAAGCCTTTATTATAAAAAGGAGAACCAAAGTTCTCCTATTTTTATTCTGCAGCAGCTTTTAAAGCCCGAATTGTTGCAGACATTTTTGGTATATCATTGTGAAGTTTTAATACTAAACTACCGACAAGGGCGCCGTCAGCCCCGGCTTCTTTTACCCTTCTGATATCTTCGACACCGCAGTAAATAGGATTCTTTAAGTTTAAAGTTTTCCGAAAATAATCAATACTGGTTTTTAAATTCGGAAATTTAGGGTTAATTTCCTTACCGGGTTTTGCTTGCAGATAGATAAATCCATTCGTCACTTTTGCATTCTCAACTTCTTCTTCCGGCAGATGGAATTGAACATAACTGCTGACCCTAATTCCATTTGCAATCAACATTGAGCGTACTTCCGGATATTCGCTTCCAATATAAATCAAATCATAGAGATCATTTTGAATGCAGAAATCCAAAAACTCTTGTACTCCGATTTCCAAAATTGTATTTTCGTAAGCTAAAACAATAAACTTTGCGGTGGGATTATCGTTTTTAATCCTTACAATAGCCCGCATATATTCTTGATAATCATCACAAGCATCTAAAGCTCCGTGCATTCTATTTTTAATATATTCTCCTTCTAAATAGCAATTTCTAGTCGGAAAATCTATTTCAATAATGTCGCAACCAGCTTTAACATATTCTTTAGCTATTTTAATGCTATGTTCAATTGACGGATAACCCATAGATAAATAACAAATTAATTTCATTTTTTGGTCCTTCCGTAATAAGAAGCTAAAATGATTTTTTTAAATTCTTCATGACTTGGTATTATAGGGTTTGTCTTTGTGCATCCGTCATTTTTCGCAAGCTCAATTATCCTTTCAAGTTTGCTCAGAAAGTCTTCTTCATTAGGTAAGATCTCTATCGTGAGACCGTTTTATTGTCAAGAATTTTCCAAAAAAAGACTATTGAATAATCAATAGTCTAAGAGTTAAAGTTATCTCGGTTTTCCCATAATTGTTCATTGCTTGTAGAACAAGCAATTGCTCCGCTACTTAAAATTTCCTTCACTTGTTTTTCAGTTGTAATCAAACCTCCGGAAATATAATTCGCAGGACATTTTTTCATTAAATCCTGAATAACATCAGGGATAATTCCAGGCATGATTTCAATGTTTTCAATTTTAAAACGTCGAATATTATTTACTGCAGTTTCGAATGACTGGGAATCTATCATAAATACCCTGTAGATATAATCAAGACCATAGGTTTCCGCCCATCTAATAACACTGCTTTTAATAGATATAATACCATCGGGGCAGACCTTTTCTTTAATATATCTTACAGCTGCTTCATCTTTTCCAAAACCGCCAATCATATCAAAATGAAGGAAAATGATTTTATCATGCGCATGTGCTTCTTCTACAACTTGCTTAACAGTCAGGATATCCCCATTCAATAAAAATATAACTGGACATTTACTGGATAATGCTCTTTTAAAGGCTTCCTCATCTTTTACTGCCGCTATTATTTTTGATTCTTGGAAATAATCTTTTAAATTCATTTAAACCACCTTTTCTAAAATTTTCAAATATAGCAATTTATGATATAATTTTGATTAACGGAGGATATCTATGAAAAAAACAAAACACCTGATTCTCATTTTCTTTATCTATCTATTTACATTTCTTGCAAGTATCTTGTTTTTTAAAATACTCCCCATCGAAAGCTTTATTTTAAAAATTATTATCTGCGATGTTTTCGCAACCTTCATCATCTTTCTTTTTAGCACCGCCTGTAAGAACTCCTCAATTTATGATCCTTATTGGAGTGTGGCACCGCTATTAATACTCCCATTTTTTGTAAAGGAAATTGATTTAAAAACCTTATTATTAATGGTACCGCTTACAATTTGGGGAGTGCGTCTAACCATTAACTGGATTAAAACCTTCAGAGATCTCAAATACCAAGATTGGCGTTACGACTATTATCGCAACAAATCAGGAAAACTCTGGCCGCTTGTAAACTTCTTCGGAATTCATCTTATGCCGACAATAATTGTTATTGGGGTCATGATTCCGGGAATGCTTTATTTAGAAAGCAACAAGCAAATAAATGTCTTAACCGCACTCGGTTGCATCTTAAGTTTAATCGGGATTGCGCTTGAAGACATAGCGGATAGATCCGCTCATAAATTCCGTAAGAAAAATCCAGGCAAAGTAAACAATACTGGTCTTTGGAAATACTCGCGGCACCCAAATTATCTTGGAGAAATAACTTTCTGGTGGGGTGTTTTTGTAATGATGTTAAGCATCGAACCAAATTTATTCGAATATATCATTGGTCCGATTGCTAACTCGTTTCTCTTTCTTTTCATCAGTATCCCTTTGATGGAAAGACGCCAGCTTCAGAACAAGCCCAAATACAGAGATTATCAAAAAACCACGTCAATGTTGCTCTTGCTTCCACCAAAAAAGATAAAATCTAAAGAAACAAGCTATTAATTTACTTCATGAATTATAAGCGGAACAAGCATTTCATCCCTTGTTAGCCCGGCATGATGACCTTTATAAGCCGGTTCTCCTAACATATTAAAGATGTATTTACTGACTGAGATTGCTAAGAAATCCCCCAGAAAATCATCCAATAAAGGATGCTTTCTTCCTGTTCCTAAAAGCTCTTCATTGTATAGCTGTTCTTTTGAATAAAGTAAAAATTTATCGCTATATTTATTTAAGAAAAGGGAGAGAAATTCTTCCTTTTTTTCCTTTTTTACAAAAAAATTACACGCCCTTGGTTCAATTGATGGCTTTCTTACTAAACAATTCATCAACTCAGTATCTGCTAAAATATCAATCTCCTCAACATCAACCTGGCCATGATCGGCTATTAAAATAACCAAAGAATCTTTAGCTAAGGAAGATACAAGTCGGTCATATTCTTGATTCAACTCTTTTACAACCGCTTCGGTTTCCGGTACATATACTCCCTTTATATGTCCGGTGGCATCGGGTTCTGTCCAATATGTATAAGTAAAAGTACGATTGCTTTGTTTCGATATCGCAATCATTTTATCTACCTGTTCATTGAAACTCGCATAGCCGTCCGGATGAAAAGCTGGAAAGATTTCAAAGGTTTCAACATCAGGAGAAGCCTTTCTGATCTTTTCATATATACTCTCATACTTTAAATATTTTTCCGCAAGATTTTCTGTAAGCTTTATATTAGCATCATAAAAATCTTGGTTATAAAAGATAATTGTATTAGAATCTTCATTTTTAAAATATTGTGTCCAACCGATATAACCGGAGGCATACGGAGGAAGGCCGGACAGAACAGTGTTTGTTGCTGCAACCGTTGTCGGTGGAAAAACGGATGTAATCTCCTTCTTAAAATCTCTTCGCAAACGAGCATCAGCATCTAGATATTTGTATAGAAAATTGACTCCGAAACCGTCCAGCAAAACTAGAAAAACATGCTTATAATTTTTTTCTAAAATAAGATCAAGTTCCTCTAAAGTATCATAAGCTACCTTAACCCGATAATGTTTTAGAATCGAATTTGAGACATTCAGGATTGAATTTCGATAATCCGGATATGTAATAACCATACAAAATACTCCTTTAAAAATGATTATATCACATAAAGGTTTATTAGCAAACAAAAAATAACAGAAGTAGAAAGTTTGTTAGTTTATTTAAATTTACACTATTAATTACATTAAGTAAAAAACTGTGATGAATAATCACAGTTTTTTAAGATTTGAAGGTATTTATTTATGTTTAGAGTAAAACGCTAAATAGCTAATATAATTTTATGACAACATTATTTTTTTTTTT
>LSQX01364104.1_pt5 | contig 29397 bp, 28 predicted proteins | sample 654561 | NCBI WGS metagenome assembly LSQX01 (sample SAMN04489861, study PRJNA283612) | anaerobic digester metagenome | isolation source: 4 biogas reactors fed with cattle manure at either 37C or 55C with and... | place: Denmark: Kongens Lyngby | collected 2014 | reverse complement strand
TCCACAAATTATCCCTATAAACATTGAAAAGCTTCCGGGCTAATTCCCGGATGTCTTTTTAATGGTGCGCCTGGGAAGATTCGAACCCACGACCTTCTGATCCGTAGTCAGACGCTCTATCCAGTTGAGCTACGGGCGCAGGTGCATGGATTATCTTAGTCGAAAAACACGCTTCTGTCAACTGCGTTTTTCAAAGAGATAATACAACGGTTCATTTTCACTTTGGTCGACAAGGTCAGTTCTGAACGCAAATTGCCGAACAATGGCAATCACGCTTGCCGGCTGTATAGGCCAGGATCTCTACAGTCCCATCTCCTCGAGCAGCAGGACGGCAGCTTCAATCGCCCCGGGACAAACTTCACGGGTCCGATTCGGGTTTTTTGCTTTTGCTTCACGGTCGCGTACATCATAACCCAGCAGATCACGACAGCGCAGAGCACCCTTTTCATTTTCGTAGCGTTCCATGAAAGTCACGGTAAGCTGGCCGCAACGTTCTTTGCTTTCCTTGTCATCTGCATTGATCTGGGCATGCTTGAGTCCGATGATCATGAGCGCACCGCTAACAGCGCCGCACACTTCTCCGCAGCGCATACCGCCGCCGAAACTGCCGGCAAAGCGCAATGCGGTCTGCTCATCGATGCCATACTTTTCACAAAACGCGCTGCAGACTGCCTGGGCGCAGTTGAAACCTTTTGCATAAGTTTCGAGTGCTTTCTCTGACTGTGTCATATGTAGATCTCCTTGTATCATTTGTAGGTGCTATTGCTGCCTATTATAGCAAACAGACAGGCACTGTGATGTCTTTTTGATCCGGCTTGTTTGCCCACAGTGATACCGAAAGACCCGCTCGGTATACCAAACGGGCCTTTCACATATGGGATCATTGATCCCGGATTTGTTCGTGTTAATCAGCTCATCCAGGTCTCAATCTTTGACTGGTTCTCTTGGATCCACTTCTGGGCAGCTTCGTCATTATCGTCGTAATCCTGCATCATGCCGATCAGTTCACCTAATTCAGCGGAAGTCAGGAAATAGTTTTCCAGGAAAGAAGCAATCTCAGGATATTCATCCGGGAAACCCATCCGCGTCACAGCGTTAATGGTTTCTGCGCTACCAAAGGAACCTTCCGGGTCATCAAGGAACTTCAGCTCAAATTCAGCGAATTTCCAGTGGGGTGTCCAACCGGTCACCACAATCCATTCTTCTGCTTCATATGCCGTTTTCAATTCAGCTGTCATCGCCGAATCAGAGCTATTCAGTAAATCTATATTGGTCATGTTGTATGTCTCGATCGCATCAGCTGCAGCACCCATAACGCCGGCACCTGCGTCAATACCGACTATTCGGCCGCCAAACTGGTCAGCATGCTCATTGATCTCTTCGATCGAGTCGATGGTCACATATGAGGGTACAACCAGACCAATTTTTGCGTCTTCATAGATCGGACCCAGATCGACTACATTATCTTTAACAGCTGAATAATAGTCTGCATGTGTATAAGGCAGCCAGGCCGTGACCTGAAAATCTATATCGCCTGTTTCAACCGCCTGCCACATAAGGCCGGCGTCCATCTGCCGGATGTTGGCATCCACGCCAAATTCATTCATCAGTATATTTTTAACCAGATAAGTATTGGCTGTCGCGCATGCCCAGCTGACATAGGCGACTTCGATGGTTTCACCTTCGTATGGCAAAGTATCACCAGTCTGGTCGGTGGCAGATGTTGTTGTAGCGCTTCCCGGTGTGTTTGCACATCCGGCGAAAGCCATCATGGCCAGGATGAGTGCGCTTACTAAAGCAAGTGTCCGTCTTTTTTTCATGAAATCCTCCTTGTGAAAAGTGCCTTTATATAAACCTGATCGTTGATCAGGTGGTTCGGTAATTTTCGTTCATTGTTTAAAGTTTAGATCAAAGGCCAGCCTGGATCAGGCGTGTTGTTTTTTGGTCTTTCCCTGTGTCAGGCGATCGAGGATGATCGCGATAATCACGACCGCTATGCCCCCTTCGAAGCCCATGCCGACATCCAGTGAAGTGATGCCTGTCAGCACAACATCCCCCAGACCGCGGCCTCCGATCATGGACGCGATGACGACCATGGAAAGCGACAGCATAATGCACTGGTTGATGCCGGCCATAATGGTTGGCATTGCCTGCGGCAGCTGGATTTTAAAAAGCATCTGTTTCCAGTTGGAACCAAAAGACTGGCCCGCTTCGATCAATTCCTCAGGCACCTGGCGAATACCCAGATTGGTCAGGCGTATCGCTGGCGGCATGGAAAAGATCACGGTCGCTACTGCGGCCGGCACAACACCGATCCTGAAGAAAAAGACAGCCGGGATCAGGTAGACAAAAGCGGGCATAGTCTGCATGAAATCAAGCAGCGGCCGCATGATCTTGTTGACCAGCCTTGATTTCGCCGAGAGAATGCCAAGGGGAATGCCAATAACCAGCGAGATCAGTGTTGATGTGATAATCAAGGCCAGTGTGCTGACGGTCTCCGACCAAAGACCCATGCTGCCAATCAGCAGCAAGCCGATTACGCTGAAGATCACCATTCCTTTTCCTGAAAGAAAATAAGCAGCAACAGCAATGATCAGGGCAAAGCCCCAGAAAGGAAGCAGGTCGAGTAGCCATTCTATCGCTGAGACAATTCCATTCACAGCCGATCTGATGGCGTCAAAGAACGCCCGAAAGGTGCTGCTGAGCCAATAGACAATCTCTGCGAATATGTCGCCAATAGGTATACGATACATTAGGTTTAATCATCCTCCCGTGCGGTATTAATGGCGGATAAAACAGTACTGCGTACAATAACACCAAGCAATTTACCAGAATCATCAACAACGGAAAGAGGTGTAGCCCCGCTGGCGGTTTGCTGGATCAGCTTTTCTATGCTGCAGTCAGGCTTGACTGTATTGACCAGATCGGCGTCAACAGCATGATGCAGCGACTGTTCTCCACTTTGTATCAGTTGGTTGACCCCGTCGACAGTAACAGCTCCAAGCAGGCGCCGTCCCTGTTCGCTGAGCACCAGAACACGGTCCAGACCGTGTTTACGCAGTTCTTTCAATGCCATCCGCGGCCCTTGCGTCACTCGCATCGTCGTCCAGGGACGCGTCATGATGTCCGCGGCCGTCAGCATCCTGCTGCGGTCAACACCCTGGACAAAGCGGCGGACATAGTCATCCGCAGGCTTGCTGAGAATCTCTTCTGGTGTGCCGATCTGCGCGGTCTGGCCATCTTTCATGATCATGATGCGATCACCCAGTTTGAGGGCTTCATCGAGATCATGGGTGATGAATACAATGGTCTTTTTCATTTTCTTCTGCAAATCAAGCAGTTCATCCTGCATATCGCTGCGAATCAGCGGGTCGAGCGCGCTGAAGGCCTCATCCATCAAAAGGATCTCAACATCATTCGCCAGTGCCCGGGCCAGTCCGACACGCTGCTTCATGCCACCGCTCAACTGATCTGGATACGAAGACTCATAGCCGGACAGACCAACCAGTTGCAAGGCCTCCATGGCCTTGTCACGTCGTTGCTGAGCAGGGACGCCTTTAACTTCCAGACCGTATTCAGTATTGGCGAGAATCGTTCGGTTGGGGAGCAATGCAAAGCTTTGGAAGACCATGCCAAGCCAATGACGACGTGCCGTAATCAACTCTTTTTTATTCATGTCCAGAAGATTCTGTCCATTGATCATAATCTCACCGGCTGTCGGCTCAATCAGGCGATTGATACAGCGTACAACGGTTGATTTACCGCTGCCGGACAAACCCATAATGACAAACGTCTCCCCTTCGCGTACTTCAAAATTCGCGTTATGAATGCCAATTGTTGCCCCGGTTCGCTTCTGGATCTCTTCTTTGCCCAGGCCCTCCTGCAGCAGCTGCATGGCTTTGCGTTGGTTGTGTCCGAACACCTTATACAATTTTTTTACGACAAGTTTACTCATAGAGAAAAGTACAGTCCTCCGTCATTCTCATTCAGTATTTTTTTGAGCACAGAAGATAATTATAGCACAGGATAGAGAAGCATGCAAGCTGATGAGTGCTCAGAATGCAAATTAAAATCAGAAGTAATTAACAATAATATTATATTGATTATCTATAATGCTTGTTTATTAGGATTTCTTTATATTTAGAATATTAATATTATAAGTTAAATTGTTGTTAATCGATGAAATAAAGATTGGTCAAGATCCGTATTTCCTTCGCAGTTTTCGTGAAAGCATTTGTCTTTTTTTTACCTTTGCTGGCTTTCCCTGTGTTCTTTTCTCAGCCATAAAAATATAATAATTATTTAGTTTAATTATTTTAACGCCACCGTAAACTGATACAATTTTATTTTTATACCAGGCCAGTCTTTTGGTGACCATGTACAGTCTTCCACCTGGCAGAAGTCTGTAGTAACTATTTTCGATAAAATGCCTGGCAACGGAAAAATCTGTGTGGTAGGGCGGGTTACTGAGGATAAGGGTAAATCCATCCGCGTCAATAGCGTGAAAACCATCACTCTGGATAACCTGGACCTGAGCGACACCGTTCAGCTGGGCATTCTGCCTTGCCAGTGTCACAGCTTCACTGGAAAGATCTGATAAAATTACCTTTTCAGCGCCAATCTTTTTTGCCGCCAGAATACCAACCACACCATAACCACAACCCAGATCCAGAACTTTGTCATCCGACTTGAAGGATACGACGGACAGCATGGCCAGGGTCCCGTTATCGACAGCAGCGGGAGAAAACACCGTGTCACTGGTTGCCAGATGGAGTTCTATCCCGTCAATCAGGGTATGGATCATAAGCCCTCCCGAACCCGATGCCTGTGCAATCTGCCTGAGCAATGGGCAAAACGCGTTCTCAGCCTGAATGGAATAAACGATTACAGGTGAACGGCTTTTTCGACAATTTCAGATATTTCTTCAGTCACTTCAACGGTACCGACGTATTGGCCAGCGTCATCCCGCACCGCATAATAACGCACCAGGTTGAGCCGGCTGCCTTTACGCACCAGGACCACTTCTTCGTCCTTACTGCCGCCGCGAAATGCTTCTATAAGTTTTCTAATCACCGGGACAAGCTGCGGCGGATGGCACAGATAGACATCTCTGCCGATGATGGTTCTCGTTCTGGTGAAAACCTGATGTTTACCTTCTGAGTAATACCTGATAATGTCATCGTGGTCGATAAAGGTCAAATCTGTTGGCAATGTGTTCAGCATCGCTGTCAGTTGTGCCAAACTCAGCTGTCCGCTGGGCAGCTCAATGGTTCCCGCTGAGGAAGTCTGCCGTTTACCTTCATGCGTTGCGTTCTGCAGCCAGGTCATCGCGTCTGAGTTGGACGCACCTTCTACACCCTTGTTCAGGGCATAGCCGATGATACTGCTTTCTCTGGCCACAAGCAGCCAGTCTTCTTCGCTCATATGGGGTTTGAGCATAGGCAATAGGATATGGTTTTCCTTGACGATCATCTGCTCCACCTGCACGGTAAAGCGCTCAAAAATCATGGTCAGGCGCTTGCTATTTACCGGCGTCTGGCTGATGGTCTCGACAAACAGGTTCAATAGATTTCTGATCACATCATCAACCCCCCACATAACCTGGGGCGGCACGGTGATGCCTGCTTTTTCCAGATACGGAAAAAGCAGATTCTCCTTACGCTCATAATGCTTGTTGAGGGCTATCTGCAGCTCCTGCCCCGCGCTCAACAGGTTCTGCCGGTCTTTTTCGGCAGAAGATGCCAGGAACGCATCAAGGTCTGGCTGCAGCCTGCCGGACAGAAAGCCACGGATGCCTTCATTCTCACCCATGAATACATAAGCCGGATGCCCTGGCGACCAGTCGGCCATATCCGCGCCACTTTGCGTGTTCAGGTCATCCAGTACTAACGCCGCATGTAATTGATTGGCTCTTTGAATCTCATCGACCGCTGTACCGGATGCGATCAGTTGCTCTTCCGCCAGAGCCAGCTCCTGCGCGGTGATGACACCCTTGAATCCGGCCAGATCCCGGGCTATGGTCTGAGACGGGTCTCCGTCAATCAACCTGCGTAACAGGCCTGCCAGTTTATTTACACGATCGTCCATATTTTTCTCCATTCCATGTTCCGTAGCTGACTTGCCGGATTGCGCCTGTCCCGTGTGATTACACAGCATCGTCAGGCGATCTCTTTGTTTTGCCTCAACAGATTAATCATGCAGCATGGTTTGTCTGCCGTCAATCCTGCCATCCGGCCCGATTTACAGAGTTTTGGGCCGTTTATCCAGTCCGCTGAGCTAAGATCCGGAAGACTGATGTCCTTTTTATGCATAGGCAGATCGTTCGATATAACGTTCGACAGACTGGGCGCACTGTTCAAGAAACGCTGATTCGCCCAGGGTGTTGATCTTGAAAAACAAAGCCTGGCTGCCTCCGGATGTAATCGCCGAAACAAAAAGCTGATCCTGATTGCCCAGGACGGTGATGTTGAGGCTGACTCTGTTTCCTCCAGCCATACTGTAACGTTCATAGACGCGAACCGCCATTCTGATCTGGTCAATCCTGATGTCGCTTCCGTCTTCATATGTGGCGGAGGCGCTACCCCTCGTGATGTCCTGATGCAGCTGATTGACCAGATCATCAAATTGACCTCTGAATGATCTTTCGTATTTCGCCATGCTTATTCCTTCTTTCCTGTACTGATGTCGTTGTAACAGCTGCGTGCGGCCTGCCAGGCCGGATTTCCCACCGCAATGAGGTTACATCAATGCATCATCTGTTTGTGATCCTATTTTATCATATACGGCTTAAAGACCGTGTTTCTGGTAACGGTCAAAGTAGAGGGATCATCCTATCATGGGCTTACCTTGTTATATCCGGCCGTTTCGCAGTACAATAGCCTTGTATGGGATCATGACAGGTTGGGAGGCACACAATGACACGCGTAACCGTAACCCCCGGTATCTGTGGTTTGCAGACAAAGCTTCTCTTGACGGCAGGAGAAGATCAGATGATCTCGATTCTGATCGAATCGGCCTGCCCCCATATCCAGGCCATGCAGGAGGATCTGCGTGAACTGGACGCATATACAGCATGCTTTGCCCGCTTCTCTGACTCCGTGGTTTTTGCTTCTGCCGATAAGCACTGCCGCCATCTGGCTTGTCCAGTGCCTACAGCCATCATAAAAGGATTGGAAGTTGCTGCCGGATTGGCTCTGCCTCGTTCTGTCCATATTGAGATGGAAAAATAAACGCAACCAGAAAGGAGATGTTCAGATGACTGGTCAAACAACGCGCCTGACTTATTATGGTCATGCCTGCTTTAAAATTGATAATGGACACTGGTCGCTTGTTCTTGACCCCTATAAGCCGGAGATGATCGGTTATCCCCCGTTACAGGTTGAAGCTCATGTCATGCTGGCTTCTCATGAACATGAAGACCATAATTACATGCCCGCCGTCAAGCTTCTCTCTGCACATAAAAATCCGTTAAAAAAGGTTCCGGCCGCCTTAGCCTGGCCGGCCGCTGACCCTGAATTTTTTCTGGTGAAAGCCCTGGAGACATATCACGACGACAGCAAAGGGAAAAAACGCGGTAACAATAAAATACACATCATACGCACGAACGGTCTGACCATCGCCCATCTGGGCGATCTGGGCCACCCGCTCAGCCAGGAGCAGGCCGAGCGCATCGGTCAACTGGATCTTCTGTTGCTGCCTGTAGGCGGCTACTATACGATAGACGCGCAACAGGCTGTCGCGACCATCCGTCAGCTTGCGCCGCGCAATGTTGTACCCATGCATTACCAGATTGGCTACGGAAAACTACCTATTGCGACTGTTAACCCATTTCTGGAGCTGATCGCCGCGGATTACCCGATCCGCATGCTAGAAGGTCCCGAGTTGCTGCTGACCCGACAGGACCAGCAAAACTGCTTTGTACCGACATACCAAAAGCCAGGCTGATACGCCGTTGCCATCCGTGTGGCCGGACAAACACCTGAACGCAGGATTACGCCAGAGACTTGATCGATCAGCCAAGTGTTGTCCAGCGATCCAGAATCGTGCGCAGCTGAGCGGCAAAGCTCTTGTCATCAGTGCTTTTTCTTCGGCGTGGATTTGAAGTCCGGTGACCGGCCCGCCGTGCTTTAGCAGAGAGGTGACGCTCAAAGAGAAGCTGGTCAATATTCTGATCGTTGAAAACACGCCCGCCGGGATGAATGGCTTCCCCACGCCGGGCCAGGACAAGAGCAGCCAGCCCATAATCCTGCGTCACAACAAGGTCGCCGCTTTCCACATGATTGATCAGGGCCATGTCAACCGCGTCATGCCCTTGTCCAACTTGTTGCACCTGGCCGTAATCCGGGGTCAGTTCATGATTTTCATCCAGATAATATACAAGGGCAAGCTGCCGGCTCCGGGCCATGCGTTCAAGTGTATGGCGGACGGAAACCGGACAGGCATCGGCATCAACCCGGATCGTCGGCCTGCGCCGGACAGGCTCTGGCTGTTCTGATGAGTGCTCAAGCTGTGGGGCTATGCTGATCACGCCTTTCTATCACCATAGGCAGGTTGGCTTCATGCTATAATCATATCGAATGCATTCATGAAATGCCAGTCATAAGCTTGCTTAGGCTGACAGGCTCGTATGACCTCAGATACAAGGAGAAAAGCCATCATGGGAGAGTCCGGATCACATTGCTGTCCGCCGCTCAATCTGCAAACGCTCTATAATGTGCGTGATCTGGGCGGTCACAATACATTAGACGCCAAAACCACACGCTGCGGCCGCTTTTTGCGCGCTGACGCGCCTGTAAGCCTCAGCAGAGCCGATCAAGCACTTTTGCTGTCTTATCCAATCCGTCATATCATTGATTTGCGTAGTCAGAGCGAAGTTGACAAGCAACCCAATATGCTGCGCAACCATCCCGACGTCAAATATGAAAACATACCGCTTCTGGGAAAGGACCTGGAACAGGACCTGATCAGACTGCAGAAGAAAAACAGCCACAGGGGTTTTGAACTGGTCGATTTGTATGTGCACATTCTGGACCAGTCGCAAAGCGCGATCGGTAAAGTCCTCTTAAGCATGGCCTGGACATCTTCGGTGGCCGTGCTTTTCCACTGTACACATGGCAAGGACCGAACAGGCATCATAACCGCTTTGCTGCTTCGGCTGGCCGGTGTCGATGAAGAACAGGTCATCGAGGATTACCGGATCAGTGAAGCCAGGCTTGACCCGTGGTTCAGCACCTTTATCGCTGACATACCTGAAGCTGACCGCCGTTTTTTTATTACGCCGCCCCGCTATATGCGCCAAACACTTCAGCATTTAGCCGGGCAGTACGGCACTGTGCAAGATTACCTGCTGCGCTGCGGACTAACCTGCCCGGATCAGGAACTGCTGAGAAAAAAACTGCTTGATCCGTAGCACCGGCTAAAAAAACGGCTGCTTACAACAAAAAGAGGTCGATGGATGTGATGATACCCTCATTCAGATTAAACTTGACCATAACATTGCCCAACGCTGTTTTCCCCCGGATGATATAGCCGGATTCGCGAGCAAACGGATAATGGCGCAACAGGTCCGCCTCGGTATCACCAGGGCCAATACCGGATCCCAATTGAAAAGGCGGACTGCTTAAAGTAAGCTGACTAACCTGACCGTTCCAGCGGCTGTGCCGAAAACATGTACCCTCAGCTTTCAGTTTCATGCCCAAATACGCCAGTTCGATCTTCTGAGAACCGTTGGGCGCCGTGGTACAGACCGTGTCATCATGAAGGAGGGGCGCGCCGATGATGCTTTCCAGGTCTCCGGAATTGACTTGAACCGCTTCGTTTTCTTCAGTCTGCCCCAGCTGCATCAGCCACTTTTCTTCGAAATAGATCTGCAGGTCTTCATCATGCAGCACTTCGGGAACGATATCATCAATGTTGTAACGGCTGTCCGCCTGGCGGATGATCTCAATTTTACGGCTGACAGCCTGCGTCTGGTCTGGATTGATGATACCAAACTCTTCAAAACCAATCCGGTCGATCCGCGCATGCGTCACCTTGAATTCCGTCGATCGGGAAGTGATGTTGTTGCGGTAAAAGCGGATCAGCAATTCTGCCCGTAAATCGATAATATCGTCGGGAAAATCTCGTGGCTGCAACAGCACCGTCAAGGCTTCTTGATCAAAGCGATCCAGTGCGTCAAAATAAAGCATGGCCAGATCCTGCAGATCAAGAATCTGATTGACCCAATCGGCATGCAAGTCAGGAGACTGATCGACTTGCTCCCGGACATATATGGCAAATTTCTCTTCAGCCCGACCGAATTCCTGATAATGGATCCAAAATCCACTCAACCCGGCTACCCCCTCAGCTGCCTCCGGCAACTGCAGGGTGACCTGCTCCCGGACATCGGTGATCTCCTGATCGGTCATTTCGGAAAATGATATGATGTTTCCGGTAACACCGCGACGCAGGAAACGTATATACTGCTGGAACTGATCAAGTGACAAACCGTCTTTCTGGCGGTCAGGAATACTGTCGTAGGCAGTCGTGACATTGTTGTCATTGCGCATGGCATCGGCCAGCTTCTGCACCAACTCGTGCACAGAGAGGTAACCGGTATTGGCCTGACGGTCACCCAGCGCACGCAATTGCTGGGAAAGTCCATCTATCCAGGTTTCCCGGGTATCGCCACGGCAACCCGCCACGTTCATTAACAGCAACAGGCTGGCGACCAGCGCGACAAGGCGTTTTTTCAACATGAGCCGGCTCCCTCCTTTGGTGTCAGGCTTGGCTTCCGCTGCGTCCGACGGGTAGATTGTCTTTCAAACTCCGCCCCGGCTGGCTTCTCTGACGGCGATAACGCAAAAATTTCCTTCGGGCCCGTGACAGGGCGTTATCGACAGCTTTGGGCGGTTTATCCAGGCAATCAGCAATCTGCTGATAGTTCAGGTTTTGCAGGAAAAGCAAGACAGCCTGCCGTTCCAGGTCACTGAGATCGTCGCGGATGAAAGCCATCAGTTCTGCCAGATCCTCCTGATTGAGCAAGGCCTGCTCCGGGTTGGCCTCCGCCCTGGCTGGAATAAACGCGGCAACGCCAGGGCTGTCGCTGCGCTCATCCGTTTGCGCCAGGCTTTGCAGGGACAGCGACTGGCTAAGCAGCTGGTGCTTGATCCGGCCGGCTTTGCGTACAGCATCGGTGATCTGGGCCATGATGCAATAAGAAGCAAAGGCCGGGAACGGCACGTTTTTTTCCGATTTATAAGCACAGATCGCCTTATAGAGGCCAATCATGCCTTCCTGGACAACATCCTCCCTGTCAGCACCGGACATGTACAGCATAGAAGCCTTTTTCCGCACCAGATTCTTATAGCGTGACATAAGCTGGTCAACTGCCTGACTGTCGCCGGTTGCCGCTTTTTCCAGCAGGCTTTTGTCTGTCGGCGCAACTTGCGTCATGAGTCGCGCTCCCTCCCCGGCAGACCAGCCTGGCGTTGCCGGGCCGCCTCAAAAACAATAATGCCCGTCGCGACGGCAGCGTTCAGAGAGTTGACCTTCCCGCGCATGGGTATGCTGACAAGGAAGTCGCATTGTTTAAGAAGCGACGGACTGATGCCATGTCCTTCGCTTCCGATCAACACCAACAGGTCACCTGACCAGTCAGCTTCCTGGTAAGTTGTTTCAGCTGAGGCGTCTGTACCGGTAATCCAAAAGCCGTCTTTTTTGAGTTGTTCAATGGTCTGGCTCAGGTTGGTCACCCGGCAAACCGGAACATGTTCGATAGCCCCTGCTGAAGCTTTGGCAACGGCAGCATCCAGGCCAACCGAACGGCGTTGGGGAATCACGACACCATGAACCCCGGCAGCATCTGCGATACGCAGAATCGAACCGAGGTTGTAGCTTTCCTGCAAATCGTTGAGCAGCAGGATAAAGGGTTTTTCTCCTTTTTCCCGCACAGTCCGGATCAGTACATCCAGATCGGTATAGGCATGAACAGCCACCTGGGCAATCACACCCTGGTGTCCATGTGTCTCCGACATCTGGTCGAGTACGCGGCGGTCGACTTCCAGGACGACCGCACCGGCTTCTCTGGCCAACGCGACAAGGCGCAGAAGGCCCGGGTCTGGTTTTTCGGCCCGTTTGGCTACCCAGAGTTTATTGATCGTCCGTCCGGCCTTGATCGCTTCCATGATCGGATTGCGGCCTTCAAGACGGTCAGGCGAGCCTTGCCCCTCCTCAACTGGCTGCGTCCGCTCACGATCTAATCGCTCCCGGTCTGGCTTGCGGCTGTGGTCCAGCTCAGACTTGCGCTTTCGGTCATAGGCTGGCTTGCCGGCTTTGTTTCGCCCCTCAGGTGTCTGCCCCGGTGTTTTCTTCCGTGGCATGGGTTGATCCGGTTTGTATGTTTTTTTGTTCATTGGCCTGATCCTCAAGAATCATATTCATCAGCTCTGCCAGTCGCTGGTCTTCCTGCTTCAGGCTGAGGTAACCAATCAAAGCTTCCAGTCCGGTCGCCATGACATAATCGAGCGGGTCTGCATGCCTGGAACGGCTGAGTGGCTGGCTGTTGCGACCACGTTTGAACACGGCCGTCTCTTCTGCGTTCAGGCTGGGCATCAGCCTGCGGGCTGCCTCTGCCTGAGCATGGGCTTTGACAATGCTGACAGATCGCCTGTGCAGCTGCCCTGACTTGCCGTCATAATGATTGCAGTTGTGGAACCGCACATAAACCTCGTAGACGGCATCGCCGATATATGCCAGGACTGAGACAGGGACATCGCGAATATCCCGGGATAGGGCTGGCAGGTTCACAAGGCATTCACCTTTGGCCCCTGTGGGGTGTCTTCTATGGCATACCCCAGCTGGCGCACCTTTTCCCGCAAAGCGTCCGCCCGGGCAAAATCACGCGTTTTTTTGGCTTCTGCACGTTCGTCCACCAGGCTCATCACCTCTGCAGGCACCTGTTTGCCCTGATCAGCAGCTTTCGTCCTCAAACCCAGCACATCAAGCATTGCATGCAGCCGGCTTGCGGCCTGACGCAGCACAGGCGCGTCAACACCCTCCACAGCTGCGGCTGTGTTGGCTGCCCTGACCAGATTAAAAATCGCGGCAATCGCGTCTGCAGTATTTAAATCATCATCCATAGCTGCCTTGAAGTCATCCTGACTTTGCCGGACAGCCTCATTTAAGGTTTCAGCAGCCTTTACGCCTTCGCCGGCAGCCTGCTCAGGAGCGTGGCTGGCTACAAAGTGAAGTGCTTCCAGGCAAGTACAGATACGCTGCCAGCCTTGTCCTGCTGCCTCGAGCAATTCAGCTGAAAAATTGATCGGCATGCGATAGTGGCTGCTTAGCATGAAAAAGCGCAGTACAGTGTATTCGTAGTGCTGAGCAAGGTCCCGCACCGTAAAAAAATTACCGGCTGATTTGGACATTTTCTCTCTGTCAACATTGATAAAGCCGTTGTGCAGCCAATAACGGACAAAAGGCTTGCCGTTGGCAGCCTCGCTCTGGGCAATTTCATTTTCATGATGAGGGAAAACCAGATCCTGTCCGCCGCCATGAATATCGATGGTGTCGCCCAGATGTTGCTTAACCATGGCTGAGCACTCAATATGCCAGCCTGGCCTTCCATCACCCCAGGGGCTGGGCCAGAAAGGTTCGTCTGGCTTTTTCTTTTTCCAGAGCGCGAAATCCAGCGGGTTTCGTTTATCGCCATCTTCTGCCGCCAGTTCACGGCTGCCGCTTTCCAGGTCTTCCAGATTGTGGCGGGACAGCTTGCCATAGTCCGGCAGGCGGGAGACATCAAAATAGATGCCATCAGCGGCTTCGTAAGCGAAATTCTTGGCGATCAGTGTACCGATCAGCTCGATGATCATCGGAATGGTCTCAGTCGCCCGCGGATGAACATCGGCGCGCCGGATGTTCAGGCGGTCAGCATCATAGAAATAAGCATCAATATATTTATCTGCCAGTTCACTGATCGTGACACCCTCTGCCTGGGCTTTCTTGATCATTTTATCGTCGATATCCGTAAAATTCTGCACATAAGTGACTGTGTACCCGGAATACTCCAGATACCGGCGCAAGGTATCATATGTAATGAATGGCCGCGCGTTTCCCAGGTGAAAGTAATTATATACCGTAGGACCACAGACATACATTTTTACGATTTTGTCTAACAGCGGAATGAAATCTTCTTTGTTCCGCTTTTGTGTATTGTATAGTCTCAGCACAAATATTCCCTCCAGAGAAATCATTGCCCGTGCACTGGTATTCAGCATACATGCCCTTCAGGCTGATTTCAAGGTGATCTATATCCAGTTACCGGCTGACACCGTTCAACCTTCGCGCCTGGTCCGATCCTCTGCTGCTGATCTGGTCTTTTTCGCTGAAGTGCGAGAAACAGCATCCTGTAACGCCTGGTCGCAACAATCCCTGCGGATGAATGGCTTCCCTTCCAGGCCGGCCATTTTTTCCAGGGCGATGACCCGGTGCATCAGACGGCACAGATCCTGCTCGATCGGATCCGGGGCACTGCTGTGATCCAGTTCAACACTATGCTGAACCGGTTTTCCCTGATGCCTTACGACACGCCCGGGCACACCGACAACCGTCGCGTCTGCCGGGACTTCCTGCAAGACGACAGAATTGGCTCCGATCAACGTGTTGTCGCCAACACGGAACGGACCCAGTATCTTAGCGCCCGCGCCAACCAGGACACTGTTGCCCAAGGTCGGATGACGCTTGCCTTTTTCTTTACCTGTACCACCAAGTGTAACCCCGTGATACAAGGTACAGTCATCCCCAATCTCCGCGGTCTCTCCGACCACCAGACCCATTCCGTGGTCAATAAACAGACGACGTCCGATTCGCGCACCCGGATGGATCTCAATGCCGGTAAAAAACCGGTTCAGCTGTGATACAGCCCGGGCTATGCATTTCATATGGTGCCGATACATCCAGTGGGCCATGCGGTGCATCTGAACCGCATGGTAACCGGAGTAAAGAATAATCACCTGCCAGACACCACAAGCCGCCGGATCGCGCTTGGCGATGGAACGGGCGTCATCATACCATTTCAACAAAAAAGCTTCACCATCCCTATGATCTGCTCGGACAGATGCATGAGTCATAAACAGAATGCCCGGGATGCCGTACCCCCTTTTGACACCCAGCATTACTACCAGGTGGGTGCCCTGCAGTGGTCTTAAGTCTTCCCTGTCGGACCGTAGTCCGGGGCCGTGACCGTATTCCACATTAACCCGAGCTCCCGTTCATGTCATGAAGGTTCAAAAACAGGGGTAACGAACATACCAGGCACCCTAAGTATACCGTTTTTTTGCTCATTACTCAAGCACATCGGCAGTTTGCACCTGCCTCAACCGCAAAAACAGGTTCTGCTCCCGCCACTTACGTACGCCGCAGAGGATCCTGGCGCATGTCACGACAGGATGAAACCCAAAGCATCCGGGCTGTAGGTGCCAAAAATCAGTCTTTGAAAAACCCGGTCCGGCTTCACCCAGTATGACGGACGATCCCCTTCCCGTCTCAGCATCAGGCGAAATGGTTCTTTGTCCTTTAAGCCAAAGTCTTTTTTACTGAGCCGGACAGTCAAGATGCCATCCTGGCTTGAACAGCGGTAGCGACATGTCTCGTCGTGAGCTGCGCTGCCGAAAAGCCCGTAAGACAGCGGTGACATCACCTCAACCTTGAAACCCCCGGCCGAATCGGTCGAAGTCTCTTTGATCAGGAGCACCGGAGCAGATGGTACAAAGAATGTGTATTCACCCTGCAGCTTCAGTGTGGCTTCCTGCGGCAACCGAATCTGCATGACATAGTCCCCGCCGTCGCAGGCAAAGCGGACCGCGCTTGTGCGGTCAGGTTCGCCATCCTCATAAGTAAAACGCTCCCAGGGTGCTTCATTGATGTCACTGCCGGATATAATGTAGCGGTGACTGTCCTCTTCTTCACCATAATAAAATGTCAGTGGGATCTGGCCGGCTGCGATCCGCTGCTTGACTTCGGCAAAATCCGATTCCAGCGATTTTTCCAGCTCCCGTGCCCGCCAGAGCAGTTTTTCCGGAAAGATCTTGTACGCAAGGGCTTCAGAATGATAACCGATACTGCCTTCTGCCGAGCAAAGGTCTGCCAGTTCCCGGGAAAGCTCAATTTCACGCAGGACGATCTGCCTCATGTTTTGCCAATGGGACATGGCGTCGCCCCGCTGCAGGCCTAGTTCATTGCGCAGCGTATAGAACAGCATGGCATGATAGGCACTTTCAAACATCAAGCCCAGGGCTTGCGCGATCCGGGACTGCGCTTGCTGCTCCAGGCTCATGCGGTCAAAAGACAGCTTCCCCAGGCCTTCCTGCCAGCCACAATAAAGCCGTTCCAGTAAAGTACAGACTTCGTCCGGCGTAAAGGTATGCAGGATGCATTCACCGAACCGGTCCCCGTTATGGTCTTCTGCTTTCCAGGCTTTTGCCAGCGGCAGGTCGACCGGCTTTAGGAAGAGTTTCCAGACAGGTGCGTCATTGAGCGGTCCGTACCACTCAAAAGCGACTGACGAGGGGACATTCTGGTAGCTTTCTGAGAACATGTCCCAGGCAGCAGCGACTTTTCCGGCATCTTCCTGCCAGTAAAGAGCTGCCAGCTCACGCAGAAATGCCTGCTTGTCGCTAAAATCATCACGGAAAGCCAGTTCGCCAGCAGCTTTGGTCATCAGGGATGGATAACTGCCAAAATACCAGCTGTACTGCGCTCCGGTGACCCCACTTTCGTGCATCACCTTGAATTTTTCAAACAAAATCCCCGGAACCGGGACATATGGAATCGCTGCTGTTTCATGAGAACAGGCCACCTGCAGCTTGGCGAACGTTTCATGGCCGCGCTCACGGTTGATGATGACAGATTCCTTGAATACTTCACCCGGTCCGACATAAGACAACCAGTAATCAAGAGCCAGGCGAGGTTTGCCCAGCTGCTGGTTGATGCCGTAATCCTCGAAATTCTGCATATGGATGATGTTATCGCCTCTGTGGCGGCAGGCTTCACGGATGTCTTCCGGATCCCAGCTTCTGTGGTCATATGACCAACTGATAAAATCAGCGTCCGGCTTAACAGATGATATCCCTCGCCACAGCGCTTCTTCGCAGGCGGCAAACGCCGTGCCCAACGTTAAGCCCTTTTCTGCACACAGGTCGCATTCCAGCTTGGGGCTTGAAGCACAGCTTGACAAACTTTCACCGGCGGAAATGACGATAAGGCCACGCAGGTCAGGGGCCAGGGTAAACAAGGTACGGCCTGCCTCCTCAGCGTAAGCAGCCCCCTGAGGCCGGCTCATGCAAACGAGGCCATTCGGCTTGCCCTGGTAGCTTCCCATGACCTCTGGGTGAAGGTGCAGTGCGTCATTCATATAGGTTGAAGCAGGTTCATTAGCCAGCAGATAAACACCGATACCATACCTGGCACACTGCGCAATGGTTTTGTTCAGTTTCGCGATGCTTTTTTCCCAGTTAATACCATACTCCGGAATGATTTTTGAAGGCAGCATGAAACGGAATGCCGTGGAGATCCAGATTCCGTTCACCCCATCGTGAGCAAGCCGGTTCAAATAATTGTCGCTGTAGTACTCGATATCGTCAGCAAGCTCTTCACTATCCGGCAGATGCTTATTGAGCGGACTGAAAACACAGCGCGCGATACGGCTGCGCAGCCAGGGTTTTTTCTCAATGATGCCGCTTGTCGGGAGCGAACCGCCGCGACGCAGCATCTCATCTTCCACAAAAACCAGGGCGCGGCGTATGCCTTCTGTATCAGCGGCACTGATGACACAACGATCAGGATGAAAGGAGACCGTGTACGCCTCAAAGCACGCGCTTTCACGCTGTTGGCAGATGAAGCGGTAAGCTGGACCCTGCCTTATTCCGGATGCAGCCAGATAATCACGGAAATCATCGTATGCGGTTTCCAGGAGGTTTTTCTCATCGGGGAAACAGGTTTCGAGCCGGGCACAACCCAGGTTACCTGGTGGTACATGGGCATGCACCGGCCCGTTCAGTTCCTTCAGAAACTCAAACGATGGCTGTTTATCTTCGAGCAGATCGCGAAAAACACGGTATCTCATATCTTTCTCCTGTCTTTATTGTCTGGCAGTTCCAGACAGCTGACGCTTTTCCGATTAACAACCTGTATGGACATTCTTCTCATCAAAAAGCTTTTTCCGGGTTTTTAGGCGCTTTCATCTCTCCGATGGCCACACCACTATAATATAGCGGAACCAGCCGGAGGTTCCAAGGTGTGTAAAATTTTTACTGTTTACGGCACGTTCATCCCTACCTTGAAAAGTTGGCGCTCAGCAACGCGGTCTTGCGCCGCCCTGATCCGAGGCCACGACCAGGCCGCTGACTCGACAGCCCAGCCTGAGCAGAGGTTGTGCCGCTGCATCAACGGTGGCGCCTGTTGTCAGAACATCATCAATCAGCAAAAAATGCTCAGTGCGCAAATCCCTCCTGCCTGCACGTTCATTGAGCCAGCCCTGCCAGAAGGGGAGATTCAAGTCAAAAGCGTCTGTCATGTTGCTCCAGCGGGCATCCCGGCCGGTAAGCTCACTCTGGCGCAGTGTCATGCGGCAGCGAATAAGGCCGGCTGACATATCGGGCAGACCGGATTGGCGGCTCATTTGCAGCACAAGCATGGCGGCCTGATTATAACCCCGCTGTTTCATCCGGTCTTCGTGCAGGGGTACAGCCACCAGCGCCGTCGGCCGGGGCCTGATGTACCTGATGCTACCGGAAAGCAGGCTGCCCAAGGCAACGGACAGTTCCGGCGCGTCACCAAACTTCAGCCGGATCAAGGCTTCACGGACAGGACTACGGTAAAACATGGCACAGATAAGACTGGTCAGCTGCTGGCTATTACCTGCGGTTTGCGGCAGAAGATCCGGTAAGAAACGGTCCCGTCCATATCGCCAGGGCAATCCGCTAAGACAAGTTTGGCATATGCCGGGATAGCCCGGGACGGGTTGGCAGACACGACGGCAAAAACAGCAGACCGGAGGCAATGCCAGGTCTAATGCGGTTCGCAGCCAGTGTGTCAGCGATCCTTCAGGTTGATGGCAGTTTGCAGCGTTCCATCCTCGCATGTCAACCAGTCCTTCAGGCAGGTGTAACGATCCTGTGCTCTTTCGTTGGCCAGCATCTGGCCTATCACCCGGCGTGATGAAACAAGCAGAAGCTTATGTCTGGCGCGGGTCACGGCTGTATAGAGAAGATTGCGGCTGAGTAATTGCGGCGCGCCGGGCGCGACCGCCAGAATGACGACAGGATATTCACTGCCCTGGCTTTTGTGAATCGTCATGGCATAAGCCAGTTCCAGATCGTCCAGGCTGGCACGATCATAAAGCACAACGCGTTCATCGTCGAAGATGACCTGCAGGCTGGCAGTGCTTTTGTCAACTGCAGCGACTGTACCGGTTTCACCGTTAAAAACGCCGCTTCCCTGCTGGGCTTTGTCTTCAGCCAGATGCCAGGCCAGTTCATAGTTGTTGCGGGTTTGCATGACTTTATCGCCTACCCCAAAGAAAAAACCATGTGCATGCAGGCCATCACGTTTGGCAGGAGCCGGAAGTAAAACGTCCTGGAGAACCTTGTTCAAAGCCATCGTGCCGGCAGCCCCTTTACGCGTCGGTGTCAGGACAAAAACATCACGCAGGGGGTCCAGCCCATACTCGCGCGGCAGAATAACCTGCACCAGACGGGTGACCGTCCGGGCTACGCTGTCCGCGCTGTCACCGGGTATAAAAAGAAACTGACTTTCATGTGCCTGATCCAGCTCCGGCCACTGACCATCATGTATGCGGTGGGCGTTGCGGATAATCAGGCTTTCGGCGGATTGCCGATAAACACGGGTCAGACGGGCAGTCGGCACAACAGCGCTGGCGATCAGATCCCCCAGGACATCACCCGGACCGACCGACGGCAGCTGGTCCGCGTCACCAACCAGTAAAAGCCGTGTGCCGGGCTCGATGGCTTCCAGCAGACTACGCAGCAGGAAAATATCGATCATGGAGGCTTCGTCCACAATGATCAGATCAGCAGCCAGTGTTGTGTCGGGTCTGGCCCGATAAGCAAGATCCTGATCCTCATCGTCCGGATTGAATTGCAGACTCAGCAGGCGATGCAAAGTTTTGGCCGTACGTCCGGTCGCTTCAGACAGGCGTTTGGCCGCCCGTCCGGTCGGCGCAGCCAGCAAGACACGGTTTTTCTTTTCCTCCAGGCAGTCACACAGCAGACGCAGGATGGTCGTCTTGCCGGTGCCAGGTCCGCCTGTTAGGATCATGACAGGTTCCGTCAAGGCAAGCGCCAGTGCCCGGGCTTGTTCAGGAGCCAGAATCAGGCTGGAACGGCTACAGGCCTGCCCCATGGCAGCCTGCATCTGCTCTACTGTGGAAAAGTCGTTTTTTCGGCAGTCTGCCTGCTGCAGCAGTCGCAAACGTACTGCTGCCAGATGTTCGGTCGCGTAGACCGCAGGCAGGGCAACCCGCTCTTGTTTCTTTTCATCCACTGCCTGCATAATGCGCACAATCTGCTTTTGTGCTTGACAGGAAGCCAGCAGTGCAGACGGTTGCACAATCTCGGTTTGCAGAAGACCAGCTGTCCGCCGCAACAGTACAGGGGCCGGCAGATAGGTGTGGCCGCTGCCGGCCGCTTCTGCCAGCACATACCGCACCGCACTGCATAAGCGGGCCGGTGACTGCCGGTCCAGGCCCAGTTGCATGGCCAGGCGGTCGGCCGTCAGAAAGCCAATGCCAAAAACTTCATCGGCCAGGCGGTACGGGTTTTCTGAAATAAGGCGAACGGCATCAGTGCCATATCGTTTAAAGATACGCAGGGCTTTCCCAGAACCGATGCCCAGAGGCGCAAGAAGCAGGATCAGCTCCTGAAAATCTCTTTTTTCGATCAGTTGATCAGCTATATGCCTGGCTTTTCGCAGACTGATCCCTTTGACCATGACGGTTTTTTCCGGCTGATCGCGCAGTACATCCAGTGTATCCTCGCCGAACGCCGCGACCAGGCGATGGGCCAGCGCTTTGCCAATGCCACTGATCAGGCCACCGGCCAGATACAGTTCAATAGCCTGGGTGCTTTGCGGCGCAATGAGCTCATAGTGCGTCGCCGCGAACTGCCGGCCGTAATCAGGATGCTCCTTCCAGACACCAAAGAAGCGGACAGGTTCACCTGGTGACAGAAAAGGCAGTGTGCCGACGACCGTTGATTCTTCAGCGTCGTCCAGCTGAAGAACCGTATATCCGTTGTCATCATTGCGGAAAATGATCTCACTGACCAGGCCTTCCAGGGAAAGCCGGGGCAAAGCCATGGCCATCTGGCCGTTGTCATGCCCGGCAGGCGAACCTGATTTTTTGTCAGGATAGCCCAGCATCAGAGCGCAACAGGGCTGCCCGGTCTGTACGCTCCCAGGGAAGATCCAGATCAGGACGGCCGAAATGCCCATAGGCGGCAATTTGCCGGTAAATCGGCCTGCGCAAGCCCAGGTCGCGAATGATGGCGGCAGGCCGCAGGTCAAAATGACGCTTGACCAGCTCGTGGATTCTGGTGACCGGTATCTGCTCCGTGCCGTATGTGTCCAGCGTAATGGATATTGGTCTGGCAACACCGATAGCATAGGCGAGCTGGACTTCGCAGCAGGAGGCCAGACCGGCCGCAACGATGTTCTTGGCTACATAACGGGCGGCGTAGGTGGCTGAGCGGTCTACTTTGGTTGGGTCTTTCCCCGAGAAAGAGCCGCCTCCGTGCCGGGCAAAGCCACCGTAAGTATCAACAATGATTTTTCGCCCGGTCAGGCCGGAATCCGCCTGCGGGCCGCCTCTTACAAACTTGCCTGTCGGATTGACCAGAACACGCGTGTGCTCATTAAAGAGCTCAGCCGGCAGAACCGGCCTGATAATGGTTTCCAGAACGCCCTGATGCAGCTCCGCTGATTCTATACCTTCCTGATGCTGTGTGGAAACGACAACAGTATCGATGTGGACCGGTTTATCATCCTGATAGGCCACGGTCACCTGCGCTTTTCCGTCCGGTTTTAGGTAAGGCAGAAGACCAGCCTTGCGCACTTCAGCCAGCCTCCGTGTCAGCGCATGGGCCAGCGATATCGGCAGTGGCATCAGTTCTGGCGTATCAGAATTGGCAAACCCGAACATCATGCCCTGATCGCCAGCCCCTGTCGCCAGGTCATCCTTGTCTGAACCCGAACGGTTTTCCAGCGAGTGGTCAACGCCCTGGGCGATATCCGGAGATTGTTTGTCAATCGTCGTCAGGATCGCGCAGGTGTCCGCGGAAAAACCACCGTCATCGTCGGTGTAGCCGATTTCCCTGATGGTCTTGCGGGCAAGCGCCGGGATGTCAATGTTGGCGCTCGTTGATATTTCGCCCATAATCAGCATCATGCCGGTTGTTGCTATCGCTTCACAGGCAACACGCGCCAATTCATCAGCTTGCAGGATCTCGTCAAGTATCGCGTCGGAAACCTGGTCGCATACTTTGTCCGGATGTCCCTCTGTCACTGATTCTGATGTAAAAAGCCACGGGCCGTTCTTGATCATCATGCACCTCCACAACCATAAACTAAAAAACCTCTTCCGGAGAAGAGGCTGCTTTGCTATTCGAACCTCATCTGCCAGGTTTACACCTGCTGGAATTGGCACCGCCGCTTGCCGCGGTTGCCGGGCTTCACAGGGCCAGTCCCTCCACCNNCTCTTGATAAGATGATATAATATTTTATTTTTTGCGGTAACAAAGGCCGCATGATTATCTTAGCATCAGGGCTCTGGTTTGACAAGACAAGCTTCGGCAGTGATCAGGGCCGCCACAAGAGGATGGTTTTTCCGGGATTCCGGCCAGCTGCCTGGTTGCAACAACCAGACAGAAAATATTTCGTACCATATGGCTTTCTACCCAATATATTAGCGTTTTTCAGAGAGCCAGCTTTACTTTCCGCTTTTCTATGCTAGTATGATGGCGAAGAAGAGAATAAGCAGGTGATCAATTATGGATCTGATTGACAGGAATATTCTGGCCTGTTTGCGCAAAAACGCGCGTATTCCCGCTTCTCTGATCAGCGAGCAAGTCAACTTATCGGTTTCAGCCGTGCTGGAACGCATCAAAAAACTGGAAAACGCCGGTGTGATCAAGCAATATACGGTTCTGCTTGATCATAAAAAAATCGGCAAGGATCTTTCGGCTTTTATATCTGTCAGCCTCGATCATCCCAAACACAATGACCATTTTGTCTCCTGCATCAAACAAGACAGGCGCGTCACCGAATGCCACTACATCACGGGAGACTTCGACTTTCTGCTCAAAGTAATCACCCATTCGACAGCTGAACTGGAAGCCACACTCAATACCATTAAAAACATACCCGGCGTTTCCCTGACCAGAACACTGGTCGTTTTTTCCACATTCAAGCAAGAAGTGTCCATCATGCCGGACGTTTTTGCAGAAAGCCCCGATTAAAGAAAGGAAAGGTGAAACATATGATCATTGGTATCCCCCGGGAGATCATGCATGATGAAAATCGCGTCGCGGCCATTCCGGAAACGGTTCAGGAGATGGTTGCCTCCGGCTACCAGGTACACGTGGAAACCGGCGCAGGTAAAGGCTCACACATCAGCGATGAGCAGTATCAGGCGGCCGGTGCGGCCATCCAGCCATCTGCCGCCGGACTTTACCGGATAAGCGATATCATCCTCAAGGTGAAAGAGCCCCAATTCAACGAAGACCTGCAATGCCCGGAAACTGACCTGATGCATGAGGGGCAGGTTCTCATCGCCTTCCTGCACCCGGCGTCACCAGGCAACCGGCAGATGGTGCACGATTTGGCGAAGCGGGGTGTAACCAGCCTGACCCTGGATGGCATTCCCAGAATCTCCAGAGCGCAGCAGATGGATGCCCTGACATCCATGAGCACCTGCGCCGGATATAAAGCGATGCTGATGGCCGCGAATGAACTAGGCAAGTTTGCCCCGCAGATATTCAGCGCCGTCGGCATGATCCGTCCGGCACAAGCGCTTGTCATCGGTGCCGGAGTCGCCGGCCTGCAAGCCATCGCCACTGCGAAGCGGCTTGGTGCCGTCGTCCATGCCGCTGATATCCGACCGGACGCAGCCGAACAGGCCCGCAGCCTGGGCGCTAAATCCATCGATCTCGGCATCCCGGCTGACCTGGCGGTAGGCAGCGGTGGCTACGCCCGCCACTTGCCTGAAAACTGGCTGAAACAGGAACAGGAAATCCTGAAAACGGCTTTGCCGAATATGGACATTGTTTTCTGTTCCGCTTTGGTCCCCAGCAGCAGAGCACCCATCCTGATCACGGCAGAGATGCTGGATTTGCTTCAGCCCGGCAGTGTTATCGTTGATTTGTCCATCGATCAGGGCGGCAATTGCGCCCTGACAGCTCCTGGGCAGACAATCCGCCACCATGACCATGGCGTCACGATCATCGGCATCAAAAATGTACCGGGTCTGCTGCCGGCCAGCGCGACCTGGATGTTTGCCCGCAACGTGTCACACCTGTTGCGCTACATGACTGATCAGGGACGCATGACGCTCGATCGGCAAGATGACATCATCCGTTCTGCCTTGACCACCATCAATGGCGAGATTGTCCATGCGGCCTTCCGAACCGAGTAGGCTATCCAGCTGAGAGGGGTTTTATCATGGCGTACGGCTACGACCTGCTGATTTTTGTTTTCTCGGCCCTGATCGGCTACCGGCTGATCAGAAAAGTGCCTTCTCTGCTGCACACACCTCTAATGTCAGGCACCAACGCGCTTTCCGGCCTGACCATCGTGGGGGCTGTTGCCGCTGCCGGGGCAGCCGTAACACTGGGCAGCAGTCTACTGGCTTACCTGGCAATCATCCTGGCCATGGTTAACATTGCCGGCGGATTCGCGGTAACGGACCGGATGCTGAAACTGTTTCACAAGAAAAAAACCGGGGAGGCTGATCCGCATGCCTGAGCTTTTTTTCACAATCGCCTACATCATCCTGGCCCTCGCAGTTGTGATCGGCATTTTCCTGATGAGCAAGGTGCAGACCGCCCGCAGCGGTAACGCGCTCAGTGCCTGCAGTGCCCTGGCGGCTATCATCCTGACCCTTTGGCGTGAACAGCTTATCCGACCCCTGCCCATCCTCCTGTGTCTGCTGGCAGGTTTGCTGCTTGGTCTGCTGGCAGCCTGGAAAATAAAAATGATTGCCATGCCGCAATTTGTCGCCCTGCTCAACGGTCTGGGTGGTGCTGCTTCAGCCCTGGTCGCCCTGTCCTCCTGGACGGGTGAAGCCGGTCAGCCCATCTTCAACACAGTAACGATATTGCTGGCTCTAGCCATCGGAGTCCTGACCTTTACCGGCAGCCTGGTCGCAGCCGGCAAACTGCAGAAACTACTGCCGCAGAAACCGCTCGTCTGGCCCGGCCATGACGTGATGACCCTGGTGATGTCTCTCCTGCTTGTCGTTCTGGTTGTCATGCTGTCAGGCGGTTGGTTGTACAAAGGACTCGGAATGGTTCTGCTGCTTGTTCTGAGCGGTTTGACCGGCCTGGTTTTCACGCTGCGCATCGGCGGAGCGGATATGCCCATCACCATTGCCCTTCTTAATGCTTTGTCAGGCGTGGCCGGCTCAGTTGCAGGCATGGCCATCGGCAACCGCTTCCTTATCTTTGCCGGTGCCGTCATCGGCGCGTCCGGCCTTTTGCTGACCAGGATCATGTGCCGTGCCATGAACCGCTCACTTAGCCATATCCTGACTGGCCAATCATTCACCGGTTCCGGGAAAAAAGCCGCAGCTCAACCAACGCCCTTTACGACAGATCAGGAGCCAGCTCTGAATCAAGCGGGCGAACCAGCAACAGCTGAGCCAGATCAGGATCAGGCGGCACACGCGGAGGAATCGGCAGCTGCCATAGAAGACCCTTATCAGACAGCAGCGGAAAAACTGCGCGCGGCGGAACAAGTCATTGTGGTGCCCGGGTATGGTATGGCACTGGCACAGGCACAGCAGCTGGTGTACCAGCTGGCCAGCCAGCTGGAAAAACAAGGCAAAGTCGTAAAATACGCCATCCATCCTGTAGCAGGAAGAATGCCCGGTCACATGAATGTCCTGCTGGCAGAGGTCGATGTGCCTTATGAGCAACTCTACGAAATGGACACGATTAATCCGGAATTCGCCAGCTGCGATGTCGTGCTGATTGTCGGCGCCAACGATGTGGTCAACCCGGCGGCCAGCACAGCCAGGGACACACCCATCTACGGCATGCCTGTTCTGGCCGTCGGCGAAGCTAAGCACCTGATCATCTGCAACTATGATCTGAAACCAGGTTACGCCGGTGTCCCCAATCCACTTTACGAATTGAAAACAGGTGCTTCCCTGTTAATCGGCGACGCTTCCGAAACACTAAAAAAGCTGATCAATAACCTGTAACAGAAAATGTCATATTAGCGCATTGATCCGGCAGCCATCACCAGCAAAGGCTGCCGGATCTTGTTTTTTGACCTGTTCCAGCATAGCAAACATCAAGGTTAATCTGATTGTTCCCGATCTTTACACGCCTGTAAAACATGCTACAATCAATTCTATTAGGCTTAAGCGGGACAGATCTCAAGACTGTTTAAAGGGTCTTGTTCATCTGATATATCACATGATCAGAAAGAAGGAATGACTGTGTTCTGGCCTGTTTTCTCGATTGTTGTTTCTTTACTCGCTTTTCTGGCAGCCGCCTGGCTTTACCAATGGGTCAAACGCCTGCCGACAGCTGACGGGCCGATCAGTGAGATCGGCGCTTTGATCAAAGCCGGCGCCTACACGTTTCTGCGCACTGAGTACAAATTGCTAAGCCGTTTTGTGATCGGTGCGGCGGTCTTGATCCTGCTCTTCTTTCCCCGTCCCTTCTGGCTTGGCAGCATCCAGACCAATCTGCTGATGGCAGCGACCTATATCGCCGGCTCAGTTTTATCTGCCTTGGCCGGTTACATCGGGATCAGCATCGCCACGATTGCCAATGTCAAAGCAGCCAGCGCAGCCCGGCGTGGCCTGGCACCTTCCTTTATGGCGGGATTTCGTGGAGGGGCCGTTATGGGCATGGCCGTAGTCGGCACCAGCCTGTTGGGCGCAGCTGTGCTCTACCTGTTGACCAAGCAGGCGGAGCCGGTTCTCTCTTTCAGCTTTGGCGCCAGCTCCCTGGCTTTGTTCGCCAAGGCCGGCGGTGGGATTTTCACCAAGACAGCGGACATAGCCGCTGATCTGACCGGTAAAGTTGAACTGGGTATTCCGGAAGACGATCCGCGCAACCCCGCGGTTATCGCCGATAATGTCGGCGACAACGTCGGTGATGTCGCCGGTATGGGCGCGGATCTTTTTGACTCCAATATCGCCACTCTGGCCGCTTCCATGATCCTGGCTATTCCGCTCGGTCAGGTCAACATTATTTTCTGCTATGCAGGACTTGGCCTGCTAGCTTCGATCATCGGTGTTTTCCTGTCCGGCGTCGGTAGAAGGGGCAATCCTGGCCGTGCTCTCAATCGTGGGACCTATGTGACCAACGCCATTTTCGCTCTGCTTTCCCTGGGAGCGACCTTGATTTTTGATTTCGAGTTCCGTCTCTGGATCGCGGCCGCTGTTGGCCTGATCGCCGGAGCCGCCATTGGCTTTACATCCGACCTGTTTACCTCAGACGGCAGCAAAACGGTTGACCGGGTGGCCAGAGCATCAAAAACAGGACCTGCTTTCACCATACTGAGCGGTTTTTCGTATGGCCTGCTTAGTTCATTCCCAGCCATACTGGGGATCGCTGCCGCTTCTCTGATCTCATATAAAGTCTGTGAGCCACTTGGTGCCGGCTATTCGCTGCTGGGCATCAGCATGGCCGCTGTCGGGATGCTTTCGGTCGTCGGCATGATCATCTCCAATGATGCTTATGGCCCGATCGTCGACAACGCCCGCGGCCTGGCCGAGATGGGCCAGCTTGGTGATGAGGTTCTGCACGTTACCGACGAGCTGGACGCCGCCGGCAACACAGCCAAAGCGATTACAAAAGGGTTTGCCATTGGCGCGGCCGGTTTGACGGTCATCGCTTTGCTGGCGGCTTACCAGGAGATTCTCCGTAATTCAGGTGTGACCGGCGACGGCCTTAAATTTGACATCCTTAATCCGCTGGTCTTTTTTGGCCTGCTGGTGGGTATTGCTGTTCCGGCCGTCTTTTCCGCGATGCTGATCATGGGCGTTGACCGCAATGCTGAGCGCATGGTTTCTGAAATCCACCACCAGTTTGATACGATTCCCGGTCTCAGGGAAGGGAAAGAAGGTGTCAAGCCAGATTATAATAAATGTATCGATATCGCGACGATCGGTGCCTTGAAAGAACTTGTCCCGGCCGGCCTTATGGCAATCGTTGTCACCCTTGTGGTCGGTTTTGTCGGCGGCGTGCATGCGATCGGCGGTTTTCTGGCCGGCAACATTACCTCCGGCCTGCTTCTGGCCTTGTTGATGTCCAATGCCGGCGGTTTGTGGGACAACGCCAAAAAACACGTCGAATCCGGCCATTATGGCGGAAAAGGCTCTGATGCGCATAAAGCGGCGGTTATCGGCGACACAGTCGGTGATCCTTTCAAAGATACAGCCGGTCCTTCAATCAACACACAGATAACCGTGGTTTCCCTGGTGGCATCCATGGCCGCCGCATTATTCATTCTCTATTCGATTTTTTAAGCTTCTTTCTCCTAGCGCATAGGACAGCTTAACGAAAAGAGGCCCGGTTTTTTGAACCGGACCTCTTTTTTAAATCAAGTGGCCAGCGTGGCTTATGATTTTTTCTGGAGCGGGCAGACAACGCGGCAGCTCTGCACGATGGTCGGCCTGAACTTGTTGATCGGGTCTCTCTGGCGCAGCGCTTCAGTGAGCATCTCTTCATCCAGATTCTGGCCGGGCCGCAAGTCAAGAGCAGAGCCATTGTGTTCAAAACCGTCCTTGTTGGTCAATGCATAGCGTGTCGCCCAACGGCAACGATTGGTTTCCAACGGCATAAAGTCATATTTTTCCGTCCCGATAGCCAGATCCAACTTTTTCTCTGGCTCGAAAGCCGTTACCGGACAGGCATCCAGACACTTGTGGCAGGAAGCGCAGACCGCCGGTATACTGGCAGGCAGTACGGAGTCGGCCTGGAGCGGCATATCGGTGACAATGGCGATAAAGCCCTGGTTGATACCGTATTCCTCTGTATAGGCGGCGCGGTTCCAGGTCAGCTGACCCAGGCCGGCGCAAACCGCTTCAACAGCGTTGTTGATCGGTGCTGTATGTAGCCCGCGCGGGCTGCCTGTTTCTGTCCCAAGATGTGTCAGGTCGTGCGTCAGTGC
>LSQX01360601.1_pt1 | contig 29419 bp, 28 predicted proteins | sample 654561 | NCBI WGS metagenome assembly LSQX01 (sample SAMN04489861, study PRJNA283612) | anaerobic digester metagenome | isolation source: 4 biogas reactors fed with cattle manure at either 37C or 55C with and... | place: Denmark: Kongens Lyngby | collected 2014 | reverse complement strand
CTGTGTTAAGTGCTTTAGGACAAGCTGGCAACGGTAATGCTCAATCTGTAGACTCTACAACAACAGGCACGGCCAGCCCAAACATCGCGGCATCTCATTTATACCAAAGCCACCCAACCTCAAGCTATCGTCAAAACTCACTTGACCTAGCTTCAGTAGGTGCAGGTGATTGGCAGTCGGTCTATGCCCCGATTAGCGCACCTGATAGTGTCAAAATGCCAGAACCACGTCCGCAACTACAACCAAGCAGTCAACCTTTCCCTCAGGGCAACACGACTGAGGCCGAAGTAGACGATTACCCACTAGGTATGGCCATTGGTCAACTACATGGTATTTATATTTTGGCGCANNTTTATGAGCAGTTAAAGCAATTACATGACCAACAATCTATTATTACCCAAGAGTTCTTAGTCCCTTTCTTAATTTCTTGTAGTGAAAAAGAGATCGCTACGGTGGAGTCACAGCAAGAATTATTAGAAGATCTTGGTTTACGACTAAGTGCCAGTGGTCCTAAAAGCATCACCGTACGTGCAGTACCCGCATTATTAGCAAGAGGTGATATTGAAAGCCTAGTCTTGGGTGTCTTAAAAGACATCAATGAGATTGGTAGCACCGAACGCCTGGCCTTACAGCGCAATGAAATTCTTTCCACAATGGCTTGTCATGGCGCGGTACGTGCCAATAAATTCCTTAACATCACAGAAATGAATGCGTTACTGCGAGCCATGGAAGCAACTGACAAAGCTGATAACTGCAATCATGGCCGACCTACTTGGTTCCAATGGTCAATGCGCGATCTAGATAAACTCTTTATGCGCGGCGAGTAAAAACAACCATCATGAAAAAAAAGATCCTCTGCATTAGCGGTCCTACCGCTGCTGGTAAGTCAGCCTCCGTATTGGCTCTATCCAAAGCCACCCCCATTGAAATCATTTCAATGGACTCGGCTACTATTTACAAAGACATGGACATTGGCACAGCCAAAGCCAGTGCCGAAGAACAGGCGCTTGTTCCCCATCATTTATTAGATATTAGGGATCCAGCAGAAAGCTATAGCGCTGCTGATTTTGTAGAAGATAGTCTAGCCTTGATTACTGATATTGAGGCACGTGCTCGTCAACCCGTCATCGAGGGTGGCACCATGATGTATTACAAAGCCTTACGTGAAGGACTGCATAACTTACCAAAAGCCGATGCCACTCTCAGGGCACAAATTGAAACTGAAGCAACTGCCCAGGGTTGGCCTGCAATGCATCAAAAGCTTAGCACTTTAGATCCAGTAACGGCAAAGCGCTTGGCTCCTAATGACAGCCAACGAATCTCTCGGGCCTTGGAAATTATTGAGCTAAGCGGCAAAGCTATGTCAGAACTACTGTCAGAACAAAAAGAAGCTCAACATAACTATGACTTTATAACCGTCAGCCTAGAACCTCTCGATCGTAGTCTGTTACACCAACAAATCGCTAAGCGCTTCTATTTAATGATGGAGATGGGTTTTTTAGATGAAGTAAAGGCACTCTATGAGCGTAAAGACCTACATGCCGACCTACCATCTATTCGCTGCGTAGGCTATAGACAACTTTGGGACTATCTGGACGGAAACTGTAGCTATGATGAAGCGATTGAGCGTGGAATCGCCGCGACTAGGCAGCTAGCCAAACGCCAAATTACCTGGCTGCGCAGTCAACCGGAAAGAATCCAAATCGACTGCTTTTCTGAGGACGTACCAGGACAAGTACTGACACTTGCCCATCAACTAGGCTTTGTAGACTAAAGCTAGCAACAAAACCTTAGCGTGGTACTTATTCCTTAATCACAACCTGTGCGCCGTCGCCCTGCTCTACAATCTCACCTAAGTGATAGACGGTCTCACCCGCCTCACGTAACTGAGCCTTGATCGCCTCTGCCTCATCAGCAGCCACCACGAGCACCATACCTAAGCCGCAGTTGAAGACACGATACATCTCTTGCGTATCGACATTACCCTGCTCCTGCAACCATTGGAATAATGGTGGCAGCTGCCACTCACCCTTTTGTAAATGAGCAGCTAAACCAGCCGGCACAATACGTGGAATATTCTCCAGTAAACCACCACCAGTTACGTGTACCAAGCCCTTAATCGCTGCGCCATGCTTTTCAATAGCCGCTAAGACAGGCTTAACATAAAGACGAGTAGGTGCCATAATAGCATCAGCAAAAGTACCGTCTTCAAAGCTATCTGTTGGCTTGATACCAGCACGATCAATGATCTTACGGATCAGCGAATAGCCGTTAGAGTGAGGACCACTTGAGGCTAAAGCAATTACTACGTCACCAGCAGCAATGGTAGAACCATTAATGATTTTAGACTTTTCAACCGCACCAACAGCGAATCCGGCCAAATCATACTCACCCTCAGGGTACATACCCGGCATCTCAGCCGTCTCGCCCCCAATTAAGGCACAACCAGAAAGCTCACAGCCCTTGGCTATACCACCAACTACTGTTGCGGCCTTATCTACTGACAAAACACCACAAGCAAAATAATCTAAGAAAAATAAAGGCTCGGCACCCTGAACCAAGATGTCGTTAACACTCATCGCGACTAAGTCAATACCAACCGTATCGTGCTTATCCCAATCGAAGGCTAAGCGCAACTTGGTTCCTACGCCATCAGTACCAGACACTAGCACAGGCTCCTCGTAGCGCTTAGGAATTTCAAACAAAGCACCAAAGCCGCCAAGACCTGTCAACACACCTTCACGCATGGTTTTGGCTGCTAACGGCTTAATACGATCAACTAAAGCCTCACCGGCATCAATGTCCACACCCGCATCACGGTAACTTAAAGGGGAGTTTTGCTTATTTGTCATGAGAAATATACCCAAATATGTAAGAATAATGATTATTGTTAGAAAAAGTGCACTGTGCTGCGCATAAGTAATAAGTAGATTATCCTATTTTACGATAAATTATCGCTCAACAGTGCTTGAGTGATAGCAATGGTTTTGAATGATTGAACAACTGCCATTGGCTTTACAGTTAAGCCAGGATTTTAGCTTTGATAATTTTGTGCCGGGTGAGAACTGGGAAGCTCTCAGCCGGCTGATTGACTGTGCGTCCGGCAAAATATTTTATTTTTTTGGCGATTCCGGCAGTGGCAAAACACATTTATTAAAAGCCTTAGCGGCCGATCGCACTGATACGGTCTACTTTGCTGCTGGTGATTTCCCGACGACCATAGGGGCTTGTCTTGCCTCTGCACCACTAATCGTGGCAGTAGATGATGTACATAAGCTTAACGCCGATCAACAGATGAACTTATTTGATCTGGTGAATTATTGCTATCGTAACAAAACCTCAGATAAGGCCATCACCCTTGTTATGACCGGTGACCAATCACCACTAAATATGCCTATTCGTGAGGATTTACGCAATCGTCTCGGTTGGGGACTGGCTTATCGATTACACTCTCTCAAAGACGAAGATATTTTATTAGCTATCCAACAACGGGCCTTTGAAAAGGACCTAAAAATTAATAAAGAAGCGATGGATTGGCTGTTAAGAAATACTGAACGCAATATTCGCTCCCTTTTTGCTTGGCTAGATGCCTTGGATCTATACTCCATCGCTAAGCGCCGCCACATTACCTTAAATTTAATTAAAAACTTTATTAAAGAAGCCGAATTTAAATAAACTGATATGACAACCATAACTAAACAATCACTTGCCCTTTTTGATCTTGACCACACACTATTACCGATTGATACTGACTATGAGTGGATCGAGTGGCTTAGCAGCAATAACCTAGCAGGCGATCCAGCCGAGGTTGAGCGTAAAAACCAGGAGATCATGGACAAATATGATGCCGGTCAACTCACGATTGAGGAGTCAGCGGCTTTTGTATTAAGCTTTTTAGCCATGCACAATCCATTTGATTTAGCGGTCTATCATGAGCGTTTTATGGCTGAGGTAGTTCGTCCCAACATCACAGCACAAGCATATGCTTTAGTTGAAAAGCACTTACGCAATGGCGATGTATGCTGCTTAGTATCAGCTACCAACTCATTTGTGATTGAGCCTGTAGGCCGTGCTTTTGGTTTTGCTCATATTATCGGTACGACTCCAGAGTATATTAACGGTCGCTATACCGGTCAATTTGTTGGTGTGGCGAGCTACAAAGAGGGTAAAATAACTCGTGTTGAGGAGTGGCTCAAGAGCTTAAACTCAACCTTGGATGACTTTTCAGAGGTTTATTTTTATAGTGATTCGATGAACGATCTACCGTTATTGGAAAAGGCTACTCACCCAGTAGCAACTAACCCAAGTCCTGCTTTACGAGAAGTTGCAGAGCGCAACAACTGGGCAATCATTGATCTTTTCAAGTAAAGAAGTCTATGGCTAACGACGCTAAATCCAGCATCAGCAAGTTTGTAAAACGTTTTTTTCAGCCTTCTGAGCAAGAGCAACAAAGCAATCATCACACCAAAAAACTCAAAGCTGATATCTCAAATAACGTGGCTAAAAAAGTAATTTACAACGCTGATGAACATCAAATTCAACGGCATTTCATTTCACGCAATGCCATTAAGGTATGCCAAGTCCTACAACAAGCAGGTTATGAAGCCTATATTGTCGGTGGTGCTGTTCGTGACTTAACCCTTGGGCTACAACCTAAGGACTTTGATGTAGCGACCAACGCCACACCTGAGGAAATTAAGCCACTCTTTCGTCGCGCCCTAATTATTGGTCGCCGCTTTAGATTAGTCCATTGTGTATTTGGTCGCGAAATTATTGAGGTATCGACGTTCAGAGCAGCTTCGAAGCAAAAGCAGCTGACGGATGAATTTGGTCGTGTTCTCAGTGATAATGTTTACGGTACACAGGCCGAAGATGCTGAACGCCGTGACTTTACAATTAACGCTTTATACTACGACCCGGTGCGCGAGGAGCTGATCGACTACCACAACGGGCTTAGCGATATCCGTCAGCGTGTCGTACAAATTATCGGTGATGCAGGCGCTCGCTACCGAGAGGATCCTGTGAGGATTTTGCGGGCCTTACGTTTCCAAGCCAAATTAAACGGCAGCATCGAAGAAAAAACAGCTGCACCCATTCGACAACTTGCTAATTTATTGGTTAATGTGCCGGAATCACGCATGGCTGATGAATGCCTCAAACTACTAATGTGCGGCAATGTTAACCTATGTCTTCAACTGATAAAAGACCAGCAAATTGACAAGGGCGTTTTACCCTTAATTGACTTACTTCAAGAGCAGGCAGAGAGTAGTAAGTTTTTAAGAATTGCTTTAGAGCGCACGGACCTTCGTATTCGTAGCAACAAAACAGTCAGCCCTAGTTTCTTATATGCCTCAGCGCTCTGGCCTTTAGTCAATCAGCGTTGGCAGCTTTATCAAGAGCAATATAAAGAGCCTGCCGTACCAGCTCTAATCCAAGCAGCTCATGATGTACTAGATCAATATGCTCGACCACTTGCTCTACAAAAGCGCCAAAGCAGTGATATGCGTGAAATTTGGTTCATGCAGCCGCGCTTTGAAAGACGCTCATTGCGCGCTATTTACCGTATGTTCGAACAGCAACGCTTCAGAGCAGCTGTCGACTTCTTACAAATCCGCGCCGCAGCCGGTGAGTTTGATAGTGTGCTAGCCCAATGGTGGATGGACCTTGCTGATGCCAACGATGAAGGTCGCAAGGAAATGCTTAGCGAACTACCTCATCAAGCAGCCTCCTCTGGAGCCGGCGCGGGCGCCTCTAAAACCAAACGCCGCCGGCCACGTCGTCGTTCAAGCGCTAATCGTAATAGAAAGGCGGCAGCTAAAGTAAGCCAAGCTACAGCACCAGACGGTACAAGCAATGACTAAAGCGCGTCAGGCCTACATTGCGTTAGGTGCCAATCTTGACTCTCCCGCCTCAACACTTGAGGCGGCCTTAGAGGCTCTTGCTAAAGCTAAGGGGATAGAGCTAATCAAGCGTTCATCCCTCTATCGTAGCCCCCCTCTTGATGCTGATGGACCAGATTATATCAATGCAGTAGCTGAGATTAAAACCGACTTAGAACCCCTACAACTTTTGCATAGGCTACAAGCTATTGAGAATGACTTTGGTCGAGTACGTTTATATAAAAACTCACCTCGTACCTTAGATCTGGATGTCTTGCTTTACGAAGGCTTTAACTCAGATAGCGCAGAGCTCACCGTGCCCCATCCTCGCATGCACTTGCGTAGCTTTGTACTCATGCCTTTAATGGAAATTGCCGGAGATATACAACTAGCACAAGGTGGTACTGCTGATTTACTGGACACTACGATAGCTTCAGGACAAGTTATTAAGAAGGCCTAAAAGACCGACAAAAAAGGGAGTCTAGAAATTTTCTAGACTCCCTTTTCACTGCTTCAAAGACTCACAGGCTATCGATATAAACTAAGCATTTGCTGCTTGTATCTCTTCAATTTTCGCCTTCCAGACCTTAGGACCGGTTTCATGAACCGACACGCCAGTTGCGTCAACCGCTACGGTTACTGGCATATCTTTTACCTCAAACTCATAGATAGCCTCCATACCGAGGTCCTCAAAGCCCACTACCTTGGCACTACGAATGGCCTTGGACACTAAATAAGCCGCACCACCCACTGCCATTAAGTACGCTGACTTATGATTTTGAATTGCATCAATTGCCACTGGACCACGCTCGGCCTTACCAATCATCGCAATTAAACCCTGCTCTAACATCATATTAGTGAAGGCATCCATACGCGTCGAGGTGGTAGGACCTGCCGGGCCAACTGCCTCATCACGTACCGGATCAACTGGGCCAACATAGTAAATCACACGATTTTTAAAATCTACTGGTAACTCTTCACCAGCTGCTAACATCTGCTGAATACGCTTATGGGCAGCATCACGACCAGTCAGCATCTTACCGGACAATAACAAGGTATCGCCAGGCTGCCAACTAGCTACCTCTTCAGGCGTTAAGGTATCTAAGTTAACGGCTTTTGACTTATTGTAGTCAGGTGCCCACTCAATATCAGGCCAGCTATCTAATGATGGGACAGGCATCTCAGCGACACCACTGCCATCTAATTCAAAGTGAACATGACGTGTTGCTGCACAGTTAGGAATCATTGCAATCGGTTTAGAAGCAGCATGAGTTGGGAATGTATTAATTTTCACATCCAATACAGTTGTCAAACCACCCAAACCCTGAGCACCAATGCCAAGCGCATTGACTTTCTCATAAAGCTCAATACGCATTTCTTCTAATTTGCTTTGTGGGCCACGTTGCAGTAGCTCATACATATCGATGTCTTCCATTAACGCTTGCTTAGCCATCAACATCGCTTTTTCAGCAGTACCGCCAACACCAATACCCAACATACCAGGAGGACACCAACCCGCACCCATTGTTGGTACTGTTTTAAGTACCCACTCGACAATATCCTCACCTGGATTAAGCATGGCAAACTTTGTTTTATTTTCAGAACCGCCACCCTTAGCAGCTACCTGAACCTCTACCTTATCACCAGGCACTAGTTCAACAGACAGGATACAGGGGGTATTATCACGCGTATTTTTACGCTCAAAAATTGCATCATCAAGTACAGAGGCACGCAATTTATTGTCAGGATTTAAATAACCCTGACGCACTCCCTCATCACAGGCTTCTTGCAATGTGCTACTAAGATCAAACTTAACATCCATGCCCACTTTTAAGAAGACATTAACAATACCTGTGTCTTGGCAAATAGGACGATGTCCTTCTGCAGCCATCTTGGAGTTAGTAAGAATCTGTGCAATCGCATCCTTAGCCGCAGGACTTTGCTCTACTTGATAGGCACGCGCTAAATGCTGAAGGTAGTCTTGCGGGTGATAATAACTAATGAACTGCACAGCATCCGCAATCGACTGAACTAAATCAGCCTCTTTAATAACAATTGACATTCTTAAATTCCTTTAATCCTTGAATTAAAATCAACAATTACACAAAGAGACTGAGCAGCTAAACCCAATCTCTCTGCCATAAAAAACAAAACCTATCGACCCTTCCAAATAGGATCACGCTTTTCTGCAAAAGCAGTCGCACCCTCTTTAGCATCTTCCGAACTGAAAATATGCTGCATACGAGGTTGCTGTAAAGCAAACATATCCTGATTGCTCCAAGTACGGGCCTCATTAACCACTTGCTTAATCACTTGCAAAGCCAAAGGACCATTAGCGGCAATTTTATCAGCCATTGCTAAAGCAGCATCTAAAGCCTGACCCGGCTCAACCAACTGATTAATTAAGCCTAACTCATGCGCACGCTGAGAAGTTAACATATCACCAGTCAATAAAATCTCCATTGCAATCGGATAAGGCACCCGATGAGGCATACGTAACATACCACCAGAACCTGGTACTAAGCCACGTTTAGCCTCAGGCAAACCAAATTTAGAGGTATTGGAAGCAATAATTAAATCGCACGCCAAGCATAACTCAAAACCACCGGCCAACGCATAGCCCTCAACCGCAGCAATTAACGGCTTTTTAGGTAAAGCTTCACACAGCCCCCCTAAGCCACGGCCCGGCACCACTGCGCGACGCTGGGTTTTGGCAAACTCCTTTAAATCCATACCAGCGCAAAAATGCTCACCTTGACCGCGCAAAATACCTAATGACACCTCATCATCATTTTCTAATTGGTCAATGGCATCCGCCAAAGCAAATGAGGTTTCATACGTTAAGGCATTGCGTGCTTGCGGACGATTAATCGTAATAATCAGCACTCGTCCTTTTTTCTCGGTCAAAACTAAAGCATCTGACATAGTTGTCTCCTTAAATAATTCTTTATTATTAAACTGCATCGTTCCTGATTTTACTGCTATTTCTATTTATCAAGCCCAATCAGCCTTCACTACTGGCAAATTGCTAATGATTCTCTTTTGCAAATGTGAAATTACGCTTGATATGATTAATCCATGTTTTATCAGCTCAAATATCCTAAAATTATGGGTTAATTAAATTTTTGGTAAATGTCTTAGCATGCTTAGCTTTCAGCAAATTATTCTCACGTTAGAAAAATATTGGGGCGCTCAGGGCTGCACCCTACTTCAACCCTATGATATGGAGGTAGGTGCCGGCACATCACATACGGCGACCTTCCTACGAGCGATTGGTCCAGAGCCTTGGTACGCTGCCTATGTACAGCCTTCCAGACGTCCTAACGATGGTCGTTATGGCGAAAACCCTAACCGCCTTCAGCATTATTATCAGTATCAGGTCGCCTTAAAGCCGGCCCCCAGCAACATTATTGATCTTTATCTAAACTCGCTTAGAGCCTTAGGTATTAATCCTGAGGAACACGATATTCGCTTTGTTGAGGATGATTGGGAAAACCCGACGTTAGGCGCTTGGGGATTAGGCTGGGAGGTCTGGCTAAATGGCATGGAGGTCACTCAATTTACCTATTTCCAACAGGTTGGCGGCTTAGACTGCTCAGCCACCACAGGTGAGATAACCTATGGTTTAGAGCGTTTAGCCATGTACCTACAAAACGTCGAGAGTGTTTACGACCTCGTATGGAATACGGACTTGCAGGGCAATCCTGTTTACTACCGTGACGTCTTCCACCAAAATGAGGTTGAGCAGTCCAAATACAATTTTGAAATTGCCAATACTGAGACGCTTTTCCGTCACTTTAATGACCATGAGGCTAATGCCCAGCAGCTAATAGAGCTTAAGCTAGCTCTACCGGCCTATGAGCAGGTACTCAAGTCAGCCCATATTTTCAACTTATTAGATGCTCGCGGTGCCATCAGCGTGACTGAGCGTGCGACCTATATTGCACGTATCCGCAACCTATCCCGCGGCGTCGCCCAATGTTATTACGAATCCAGAGAGCAATTAGGCTTCCCAATGCTAAGACAAGCATCTCCTGAGGAGGCAAAGTAATATGACCAATCAAGCCTTATTAATTGAGCTCCTAACTGAGGAGCTCCCACCAAAAGCCTTACAACGCTTAGGTGACGCATTTGCCAACTCAATTGAAGCTGATTTAAATAAATTAGCACTACTACCCGAGGGTTATAGTAGCCGCAGCTTTGCCACCCCACGCCGTTTAGCGATTCTAATTGATCAAGTGCTAGCGCAGGCACCAGAGCAAGAATTCGTTGAAAAGCTGATGCCAGCTAAGGTTGGTCTGGATGACAAGGGAAATGCCACTGCTGCGTTGACTAAACGCCTTGAAGCCAAGGGTTTAGGTCATTTAACTGCCGCTGATTTAAGCAAAGAATCAGATGGCAAGCAAGACTTTTTAATTGCCCGCGGTAAAGCCCCAGGCGCTATTCTACAAAATAGTATCCAAGAGATTATTGAGCATAGTATCGGCCAATTACCCATTCCAAAGGTCATGCGTTACCAGCTCCAAGACGGTCAGACTAGCGTACGCTTTGTACGTCCTGCCCATCGTCTCGTTGTTTTACATGGCACTGAGGTAGTTGCTGCCGCCGCGCTCGGCCTAAGCTCTGATCGCATTACTGAGGGCCACCGTTTTATGGGCTCTAGCACCATTACGCTTAATCATGCCGAGGAATACGAGCAGCGCCTAGCCGATGAGGGCATGGTTCTTGCCGACTATCAGCTACGTAAGGCGGATATTCAAAAGCAATTGCTAACGACCGCTGAGTCATTAAATACCACGATTGGTGATGATCCCGAAGTGGCTGCTTTATTAGATGAAGTCACTGCTTTAGTTGAGCACCCTACCGTGTATGTAGGCCAATTTGACCAAGAGTTCTTAGAGGTGCCGCAGGAATGCTTGATTTTAACCATGCGTTTAAATCAAAAGTACTTCCCACTTTTTGATAAAGCAACAGGCAAGCTGGATAACCGTTTCTTAATCGTCAGCAATATGCGACCGACAGATCCAGCAAAGATTATTGAAGGGAATGAGCGTGTTATAAGACCACGCTTAGCAGACGCTCAGTTTTTCTTTGAAACCGACAAAAAGGCTGCTCAACACGCTCGCGTAGAGCAACTGGCTAATGTCGTTTATCATAATAAACTTGGCTCCCAGCGACAACGCACCGAACGCGTACAGCAACTCGCTGCGCTTATCGCGTCACAACTTGGCACAGATGTCACAGCAGCGGAGCGTGCTGCCTATCTAGCTAAAGCCGACCTCAGCTCACTGATGGTTGGTGAGTTCCCTGAGCTTCAAGGTGTCATGGCTGCTTACTATGCAGCCCATGAAAAAGAGTCTAATGAGGTTTGCCAAGCCTTAGCCCACCAATACGATGTCCGCTTCAACTTAGCACAAGATAAAGATAGCCTAACAGCGCTTATTCTATTTGTTGCTGAACGGGTTGAAACTCTCGTGGGTATTTGGGGTATTGGCTCTATCCCTACTGGTGAGCGTGACCCTTATGGTTTACGTCGTGCAGCTTTAGGTATTATCAGCGCATTTGAGTGGCTAAAAAATGTTGAATTAGATGGCATCAGCGCCGCTCAATTAGACTTACCAACTATCTTAGAAGCATCTATTAGCCTCTTTGATGCGAAGAGCGAGATAAATCCTGAGACTGCTAAAGAGGTATATCAGTTTATTCTTGAGCGCTACCGCAACCAACTACAAAACAAACACAGCAAAGCAGTAATTGATGCTGTTTTAGCTGTTAATCCGCCACTCGATCAAATCCCTGAGCGTGTTGAAGCCATTGCGGCTTTCTCTCAAATAGATGATGCCGAGAGCTTAGCTGCTGCGAATAAGCGTATTAGCAATTTATTACGCAAAGTTGAAGGTGAGTTAGTAGAGCTTGATGAGTCTTTACTACAAGAGGACGCAGAAAAAGAGCTTTTTGCAGTTTTACAAACCGTCGAGCCAAAGGCTCAAGCACTTTTTTCTGAGAAAAACTTCACTGCCAGTATGAGCCTAATGGCAACAGTACGGCCAGCAGTTGATAGCTTCTTCAATGACGTCATGGTGATGGTCGACGACACAGCAATTCGCGCTAATCGCTTAGCGCTGCTAAATCGCTTGCACAGCACCATGAACTTAATTGCAGATATTTCCTGCTTAGCCTAATTTTTTAAGCCTAAAGGAGCTTCAAGATGCCTAAGTTAATTATTCTCGACAGAGACGGAGTCATTAACGAGGACTCTGCTGACTACATCAAAAGTGCAGATAAGTGGATCCCTCTTCCAGGCAGCCTTGAAGCAATTACACGCCTCACTTCTGCCGGTTATAAGGTTGTTATTGCAAGCAACCAATCCGGCGTGGGTCGTGGCTACTTTACCATTGATGCCCTAGCCGAGATGAACGCAAAAATGCGCTTATTACTGGCAGAAAAAGGTGGCGTCATTGATGCAATTTTTGTCTGTCCTCACACCCCAGAAGACGGCTGTAACTGCCGTAAACCGGCGCCTGGGATGTTTGAAGAAATCAAACGACGCTATAACATCGACCAAGTAGCAGGCATTTATGCCATCGGTGATTCATTACGTGATTTACAAGCTGCTGAGAGCGCAGGCTTTAAGCCATGGCTAGTCCTTACGGGCAACGGCCAAAAGACCCAGCAAGATCCAGCTTTTAATCCTGATACACCCATTAGCGACAACCTCGCTGCAGCTGTGGACATGATTCTCAGCGTACAACAAGCTTAAAGGTGATCGTAATGAGTTTTATTCGCTCCTTAATCTATGCGCTATGTTTTGTACTTCTTGCGTTTATACTCGGTCCTTTGATTCTGCTTGCTCGTCCTTTTCCCTTCCATAAGCGTTATAAATTGGCTGTACAGTGGCCGCGCTTATTAATCTACTTAGCAAAAATCATACTGGGTATACGCTATGAGGTTAAAGGTCAAGAAAACATCCCAACCGATCGCCAAGTAATTTATTTAATCAAGCACCAGTCAGCGTATGAGACCTTGTTTATACCTTGGTTTACACCCTACCCTGTTGTTCTTGTATATAAAAAAGTACTGGAATACATCCCTTTATTCGGTTGGGCCATGGCAAGTCTAAACAATATCCCTATTGACCGCTCCAAAGGCTCGGAGGCATTACGTCAAGTACTGCGTAAAGGCTCAAAGCGCATTGAGGAAGGACGTTCGCCAGTATTATTTCCTGAAGGCACACGCACTCCGGTAGGCCACAAGGGCCGCTATCAATCGGGCGGTGTACGTTTAGCAATGCATAGCAAGACAGACATTATTCCAGTGGCGCACAATGCCGGCAAGATATGGCCTGGCAGATCTTTTACCAAAAGACCGGGCTTAGTGACTATTTCTTTTGGTGCTCCTATTAAACCGGAAGGACGTAGCAGCGACGAAATCGCAGCTGAAGTCGAGCATTGGATTGAATCAGAAATGATTCGTATGAACCCGGAAGACTACCCAAGTAGCAACCCAGCTGATACGCCTGTCTACAGCCGTAGCAAAAAAGGCTAAAATAGTCTACAGCGCCCCCATTAATTCACTCATTAGGAGATCTTATGTTATTACTACACACCATGTTCCGTGTTGGTAATTTAGAGCGTTCTATCAATTTTTATACCAATGTATTGGGCATGAAGCTACTTCGCACTTCAGACAATCCTGAGTACAAATACACTCTAGCCTTTTTAGGCTACGCTTCAAACCCTGAGCAAGCAGAGATTGAATTAACCTACAACTACGGAGTCGAAGAATACGATCTAGGATCGGCTTATGGCCATATTGCAATCGGCGTCCAAGATGCCTATGAGGCCTGTGAAAAGGTTAAGGCAGCTGGTGGCAAGGTAACTCGTGAAGCAGGTCCAGTACTGGGCGGCGAGACTGTTATTGCCTTTGTCGAGGATCCAGATGGCTATAAAATTGAATTTATCGAAAGAAAAGATATGAATGCACCGGGTACAGGTCTTCGCTAGTTCATAGCAACTCATACCATCAAAAAACCGCCGTTTAAAATGATTTCAAACGGCGGTTTTTATATATAAAGAAGACTAACAAAGCTTAAGACTGAGACTGAGACTGAACATAAGCCTCATCGGCTAACGCAATAAACTGCGCTAAGCTCAGATCCTCTGCCCTCGCTGTTTCCTCAATCCCTAAAGCAGCAAAATCAAAACTCCACTGATTCAGACTGCGACGAATCATCTTACGGCGTTGACTAAAAGCTTGTGCCACCACACTAGAAAATAAATCATAGCTCTGCGGCTTTAATCTATCATCACCCAGAGGGGTCATCCTCACAATTGCGGAGTCCACACGCGGCGGTGGTTCAAAGGCATCAGGACCAACCTCAAACAAGGCCTGCATGCTATAGCGCTGTTGCAGCATCACCGAAAGACGCCCGTAATCCTTAGTGCCCGGTTCCGCCACCATCCGCATGACCACCTCTTTTTGTAGCATAAAGTGATGATCAATAATATGATCAGCGTAGTCCATTAAATGAAATAAAATTGGCGTCGAAATATTATAAGGGAGATTACCGACGACACGTAGACTAGGCTCCGTGCTATCTAGGCTAAAGATCTCTGATAAATCCACCTTCAGCGCATCAGCCTCCACCACCCTCAACCTCTCCGGAGAATAGCTCTGTCCCAAACGTTGCACTAGATCCCTATCGATCTCAATAACTGTGAGCTGCTTCAAATGCTCTAATAATGGCTTAGTCAAGGCCAATTGACCAGGACCAATTTCCACCATTAGATCATTTTCTTGCGGATTAATTGCACGCACAATCTCCCCGATGATGTAATTATCAATCAGAAAGTTTTGACCAAAACGCTTACGAGCTTGATGTGCCAATGCACTTCTACCTATTTAAAAATTAAACGAAGGAACTAACGATTTCTTGTTTGCTCAAGACGATTATCAATAAACGTTCGACCGCGCAACTGCTCAATCCAATCCTCTAGCACAGCCGCCGCTCTCTCCTCAAAAATCGCCTCATTAGCTAAGGTTTTGCGGATCTCCGGCTGCTTATCCTCTGTGCGACGGTCCATCACCTCAATCAAGTGCCAACCAAAAGAACTGCGGACTGGCTCACTGATTTGACCTATTTCTAAGCTATTGGCTGCAGCTTCAAAAGCTGGGTCAGCTTGACCTGAACTGATCCAACCAATATCACCACCAATTGGTGCTGAAGAGTCTTGAGAATACTTTTCAGCAGCTTCTGAGAAGCTCATACCGCCTTGAATCGCTTGCTGAACCTCTAAAATATCTTCCTGAGCCATTTCATCAGTGACTACCGGTGTATAGCGAATTAAGATATGACGAACATGAGAGTCTGTCATCTCAACCGGTCCCTCTTGACGAGCTACCTCAACACGCGGGTCATGAACAAGAACCGGCGCAGGGCGTGGTGGCTGTACCATCACCTCACGCTGATGCTCATGGACTATCCCACGACGCTCTACCACTTTTAAAATATGGAAACCGTTAGCCGCTTTAAATACATTGGTCACGCCGCCATCACGGACATTACGTGTTTGATCGACGAATAATTTGGCCCAGTCTTCAAATAAACGAATACCTAAATTACCACCTTCAGCCGCCTGAGGACCATCAGAATACTCAGCTGCAACTGACTCAAAACTTGCCCCACTACGAATTTTTCGTAGCGCTTCATTGGCACGTGCACGTGCCTCTTCAATAACAGACTCAGATGAATTATCAGGCACACGAACATGAATATGTTGCAAAGCAATCGCTTTAGGCTCAAAGCTTTGCTCTACGACAACACGCCTTTCTGGCGGTGGTGCGTCAGGCTGAATCATTTGAGGTTGGTAGTTAGGAGATACACCAGTAGGATTTTGCTTAATATAGGCATCTATATCAGCATCCGTAACGTTAATACGAGAACGTAACAGCTGACCTCGCACCTCATCTAATAAGACCTGTTGACGAATGCCCTCCAGATAATTATCCCAGTTGATACCAAATTGATTAGCTGCTTCACGCAGTTGCTCTGGCGTCATATTGTTATTTTGAGCAATTTCGGCAACCACTTGGCTTAGACGTGCATCAGAAATACGCAGCCCCAAACGCAATGCCTCATCCTCAACCAACAACTCATCAATCATACCTTGTAAGATTTGCTCTCTAGCACGACCATCATCACCGGAAATACGGTTAGCATTCATGCGCTCTTGCAACTGACGTATCGTAATTACCTCTTCACCTACAATAGCGGCAATACCATCAGCAAACTGGCCTTGCTGAGCTGTGCTAGCACCCTGATTTTGAGCCTGAACCGCAGTCATCGGTAAAGCTAAAAGAACTAGAGGCAATGCTTTTAAAGCAAATTGTCGTAATGTTACTTGTTTACGCATTTATTCATACCTTTCAAATATAGAACGTACTGGCATCGGTGTTTCTGTCGATTCATACCCTGGAATACTTTCTCGAATTGTTGTCATTGGGTCCGAGCCGAAGGCACCTAAACCACTTAATTCTAACTGGAAATACACACGTGAATCAGTTTTTTCGCGTGCAACTGCATATCTTTGAAATAATACCCGAGCAGCCCAACAGCATTCACCCTTATACTCTAAACCCACGAGAGAGCGAGTAGAACGACTTTCTCTAATAGAGTAATCCAAGCGCCCCACCATACTAAGCTTTTGACTAAATGGCCATTGCCCAGCAACAATCACGTTTTCTTTGGGTGGTAACTGATAAGGATAAATTTGGCCAGTTTCCGGATTTTCATATTGGTCACGTTGATATCGATAGGAAAGACTAACCGAAGTTAAACGCTTAGGATTCCATCGCAATGAAACCATCGATTGAGCAATCTTTTTTTCATAAGGGTCGTACTGTATTGCTGCTTCTGTATTAAGTGTGTCAGTTAGACGCGCACTTAGGCCAGCTAAAAACTCCGAACGGTTATTGGCTAATTGCTCATTATTGTGAAGTGTGACCTTTTGAGATTCAAAAGAAAAACTTTGTGCTACCTGTAAGGCTAAGCGCTCAACCCCTGTATCTGCGTCTAACCAACGGGAGGTCAAACCAACAGTCACACGATTGGCATTGTTAATTCTATCCCAACCACCAGAATAGCGGTTTTCAGTAAAGGCTGTTCCAAAGCCGAACTGACTCACAGATGTATCATATAAAGGAATGCTCGACTGATCTCTATGTGGTATATAAAGATAGTAAAGGCGAGGCTCTAAAGTTTGCGTTGCAGCGTTACCAAAGAAAGTCGTATCACGCTCGAAAGTCATACCTGAATCAATCGAAAAAATCGGTAACGTGCGACTCTGAGAGCGAAGCTGTGAACCATCCTGCGCGCTATTTCGGCCCACCCAATCCGTATCGTAGTATGAAAAATGCAAACCCACCTTAGGCGTGAAGTACCATCCAGGACGCACTATCGGATAACTAATGGTGCTATATGAGGTCAAGCGGGTACCATCATGCCGCTGATGACCACCGTAGTCTCGCCAAAATGTATCTGCACCATTTAAATGAGCAGGAAACTTTGGAAACTCAAAACGCGTTAGGGTATTAACCGTTTCAACATCGAAGCCTCTCACATCATACCGAGCACCACGAATTAATAACTCTGGTTTACGTTCATACTGCGAATAAACACCACGCCCCGGCTGCTCACTATTAAGTCGCAAATCATGTAAGCCCTGATACTGTGTCCAACGTATAAAACCACTCCAATACTTATGACCAGAAAAAGTCAAAGACGCACTTTGATTTAAATAGCTATTATCCGATTGAGTAATATCAAAATCATCAAGATCACGGAAATAATCACCATCAGAGGCCTTATTCCAGTTGACATTTAACCCAAGATTAAAACCAAGTACCTCACCTAATCGTTGACGATGCACAACACCATATGTCCAGCGCTTCTCGTCACCAAACTGCTTATCCTTATTCATGTAGCCACCGGTAATTTGACCGGAGTAATTAGGCTGTAAATAGCGGAACTCGCCACCCAGCATAAGACCTCGCTTAGACAGCCAACGAGGCGTCAAGGTCATATCATAATTAGGTGCTAAATTGATATAGTATGGCACCATTAAGTCGGCACCACTACGCGATGAATAACCAAAGGTAGGTGCTAAAAAACCAGTTTTTCTTTCTTGCTTAATAGGGAAGGTAAAGTATGGCGACCAAAACATTGGCACATCGCCAATATAGACCTTGGCATTACGTGCCACCCCTTTATTTTCGTCATTATAAAGGTCAACCTGATCCGCTGATAGATACCAGGATGGCGAGGGACAAGGACACGCTGCATAATTTGCATTAAATAGTCGCAAGTGATTATCATCAAGTATATCGGCAAAACCGGCGTCACCTGAACCACCATCAGCAAAAGAATAAACCGGTCCTAACACCTCACCAGTTTCGTTGTCAACATTATACTCAAGCTCCTCACCGGTAATTAAATTACCCTCTTGGTAGAGGCGCGCGTTACCCTCAGCTCGAATCTGCCCAAGCCCTCTATCATAGGTGATACGATCGCCCTTTAAAATAGAGTCCGTACGTCGAACCTGTGAGTCACCCTCCAGAATCAACTTATTGGTGTCATCTACAATATCCAGGGTGGCACTATCGGTGATCGTCACTATATCGTCTTTAGCTGTTGTGACATTTCTCAATAACGGGGACTCAAGCATAGGCACACGCAAGCCATCTGCCTGTGCATGCACAGACGATGCCTGAGTATTAACAGCTAAAACAATGAGGAGTAAACCACTACGTTTAAACACTACTTATTCCAATTGGACTAGGATAAAAATCTAATTAAAGTGAAAAGTAAAAAAAGTCACGGACTAAGACATAAAAGCTCAGTATGCTCTAAAATTAGTGATATTTTACTGACACAACCGCTTATTTTATAGCAAGTCTTTCAGTTGGATTGAATTCTTTCTCCTAATACATTTATTTGTAGTTTTATGACCTTAAATATCACTGACAAACGCTCAGAACAATTGCACCAATGGTTGTCACAACACACTGACAAGTACCTATTTGACTTAGAGAGCCTTCAAGTCGCCTCTTCAGATGCAAGTTTCAGAAGCTACTATCGCATTTTCAGCCAAGCACTTAATAAGATGCTCATTATTATGGATGCCCCACCGCCCCAAGAAAACTGTGCCGTATTTTGTGATATCGCACAGACCCTTGAGCAACAAGGTGTCAACGTGCCTAAAACTCTCGAAAAAGATCTACAGCATGGCTTTTTATTACAGTCTGATCTTGGCAATACCACCTATTATCAAGCCATTCAGTCTGGTATAGATGATGTTAAGCTACAGACTATTTATCGTGAAGCTTTAGATGCCTTAGTACTTATGCAGCAAACCCCTGCTGAGCACCTGCCCACTTATGATGCTGCACGTTTACGCAGCGAAATGGATCTTTTTGAAGAGTGGTATGTGCAAAAGCACAAAGCAAGTGAGTTAAGCGAAAAGGAAAAGCAAAGACTATACCCAGTATTAGACGCCTTAGCCGAGTTTAATGCTAAGGAGCCACTGGTCTTTGTCCATAGAGACTTCCATTCCCCTAACCTCATGCTTATCGACTCAACAAATACAGCATCAGAAGGCACCAACCCTGCTATTATCGACTTCCAAGATGCACTTTATGGACCACTCTCATATGATGTTGCATCACTAGTTATGGATGCTCGGACCACTTGGGAGGAGCCACAGCAACTTGATTGGGCTATTCGCTATTGGGAGAAAGCTCGTGCTGCTGGCCTACCGGTACCGGAAGCATTCGGTGAGTTTCATCGCAATTACGAGGCGATGAGCTTACAACGCAACTTACGTATTTTGGGAGTCTTTGCTCGCTTAGCCTTACGTGACAACAAAAAGCATTACCTCAACCACATCCCTCGCGTTACAGCCTATATTCGCCAAGTTGCCAACCGGTATGATGAGTACGCAATTATTGCCCGTATCCTAGACCGTCTAGACAATGTCACTCTCGAAGCGGGGTACACCTTTTGATTCAAGCAATGATACTGGCCGCAGGCCGTGGGGAGCGCATGCGCCCCCTAACAGACCACACTCCTAAGCCCTTACTAGAGGTCGGCGGTAAGCCTCTAATTGTTCACCATATTGAGCGACTTCAAGCTGTAGGCATTACAGACATTGTCATCAATCATGCATGGTTAGGCTCACAAATAGAGGATTATTTAGGTGATGGCTCACAGTATGGCGTCAGTATTGTCTATTCTCGCGAGGGTGAGGCAGGACTGGAAACAGCGGGCGGCATTGTGAATGCCCTGCCACTCCTGGGCGAATATGCTTTTTTAGTCATTAATGGTGATGTTTGGTGTGACTGGAATCCACTAGAGGCAATGGCGCATGTCAATGCCATTGATAATGGTGCAGCCCAAGCCTGGTTGCTTTTAGTTGATAATCCCACGCACAACCCAGCTGGTGATTTTATTTTAAAATCCAATGCAAAGGTCCAACCCAAAAGCGCCCTTACTCAGGCATCCGAGACCCTAACCTTTGCCGGTATCGGAGTCTATCACCCAAGCTTATTCGAAGGACTTAGTGTTGGTCAGAAAATCCCTTTAGCTCCTCTACTTAAGGTAGCAATGATGACTCAACAAGTCGCAGGCCAGCATTATCAGGGTGAGTGGGTAGATGTTGGAACACCTGAACGTTTAGAATTACTGGACAGTAAACTCAGCCAACTCAAAAATTAAGTAGGAAATAGGAAATTTTTATGTTTAGATCGTCAAATCGAGCCTTTAAACCCTCTGTCTATGAAACTGGCAGTCGTCGCAAACGCGGCATGCCACGATGGATGGTCGTGCTTTTTACCGGTGTCATCATAGGAGCAGGCGGATTTTGGTTTCTACAAACAAATTATGGCCCGACTCGTATCACGGTAGAAGAGTCACAACAATTAAACCAACAAATCATTAACCTAACCCAAGAGCAGTACTCCCTACAAGCACGCGGTGAGGAGTTAAGTCAAAACCTACAGCAAACTGAAAATGAAAACAGTCGCCTGCTAGAGCAGCATGAAAACAATCTGCAGCAAGTCGCGCTACTCAAGGAAGAAATTGATTTATTAAAGCGTGCCATTCCTCAAGACCCAAGCGGTACTCCGGTAGGTCTACGACATGCGTCTTTAAAAGCTGAGCTTGGCAAGCTGCAATACGATTTACTGCTAATGAAGCGCGATGAAAACGCCAATGATTTTAATGTCACTATCGAAGCGAATGTTGAAGGTCGTTATCGTAATGGTCGTTTAGGCCGCGCGACGCCAGAGCCCTTCACTGCTACCGTAAGTACCATGAGCCAACTCGCCGGCGAACTAGAGTACCCAGAGCCACAACGCACCTTAACCGCGACCGTGGTTACTTTTACAGTCAAAGACAATGACACTGAAGAGGTATTAGGCCGTCGCACCTTTAACGTCGAATAAGCCTCAATTAAGCCATTTCAATTGATTTCGCAAGCTTGCTTAAGCTTTTTTAAATCCCCATAATACTAAAAAGGAAGGAGTAAGCTTGTGAAAAAAATTCTTGTTGTTGATGACGATCCCGATTTACGTCAACTTTTATCTGATTATCTAAATCGTAACGGTTATGACTCTCTACTAGCAGCGGATGCTACTGATTTAGAGCATCTTATCGTTCGCTTTGCCCCTGATTTAGTTATTCTCGATCGCATGATGCCTGGCGGCGATGGTGTTGATGCATGCCGCCGTTTACGTGCCGTTGATGAGGACATTCCCATCATTCTTTTAACAGCAAAGGACGAGCCAGTTGATCGCATTATCGGTCTTGAGTCTGGCGCCGATGACTACGTTGGTAAGCCTTTTGACCCTCGCGAGCTGTTAGCCCGTATTGAGGCGGTACTGCGTCGCAAAGAAGGACCATCCGCACTAACTAAAGACCAACCGATTTACTTCGGACCTTTTACCTTTGATCCGCAACGCCGTCAGCTCCTTAAAGACGATGAGCTAGTAAAGCTAACTGGCGGCGAAACTAATTTATTAGAGGCACTAGTAATGAGTCCTGGTAAGCCACTCAGCCGCGACCGCTTATTGAGCTTAGCGCGTGATGATGAGGCCGGTGAACGTAATGACCGCGCCATCGACATCGCTATTTTACGCTTACGACGAGCTATCGAAACTGATCCTAAAAACCCTCGCTGGATACAAACAGTCTGGGGTGTAGGCTATCGATTTGCGCCTTAGTTTTTAGATAAAATTGCCTCAGCCTACAGCTCACTTATCATTAATGAAAAGCATATTAAAAAAGCGTATTAACCTAAAGAAGATCTGGCCTTTCTCGCTACGCTTTCAAACTATCTTATTAATTTTATTGACTATCATCAGTGTACAAATAATGAATTTGTACATTGCTAAAGAGTTGCGAGAAAGCTATGCTCAAAATGTCGTAGTCAACCACCTCAGCGCTACTATTCGAGTGCTACGCGCCTCACTCGATCAAACACCCAAAGAGCAACGCAAGGAGTTTGTCGACACGGCATCCTTAGGCCAATGGGGCTACATAGAGCGCCCTTTACCTCAAGATAGCTACTCATCATGGGCTCGTGGCCAAAGACGCCACGAAGGTGGTCAACTCGAAAGGCGCAGAGACAAGCCGCCTCACAAGCATACCGGTTTAGCCAAAATGGTTCATCAACTCAACAAGGAGTTTAATGACGGCACTCGCATTGCTCTCAGCCGCGGTGAACGCCCTACCCTCTTTATATCCCTCGTACCGACTGCTGAACCTGGACAATTAGGACAAACTCGAGACTGGTTAGTTGTACCCCTAAATCGTATCGAGGCACCTGACACCTCCCATCTCTACCTACTATGGCTAGCTGTTTCTTTAGCATTACTCGTGTTGAGTTTATTTTTTAGTTGGTATCTAACCCGCCCTCTTAGCCGCTTAAACCAAGCGGCTGTACAAGTAGCCAAAGGGCAAACAGTCTACGTAAAGCCCTCTGGTCCGCGTGAAACACAGCAACTAGGTGCACAGTTTAATAGCATGCTGCGCAGCCTCAATGAGGCTAAAGAGGTGCATCGAACGCTTCTAGCTGGCCTGCCTCATGATTTAAAAAGCCCCTTAGCACGCGTCTGGTTACGGCTAGAAATGGCTAATGATGAAAACCTCAAAGAGGGTATGCGCAAGGACCTGCAAGAGATGCAGGCGATTATTAATCAGTTCATCACCTACGTCCGCGGCTCCGACCCTAGCAGCTACCTACTAGAAAGTCTCAACATCACGCAATGGCTCAATGAACGAGTCAGTTCTTGGCAAGAGGCCGGCACCGATGTACAGTTATTGGAGCTGCCTGAGCATCAAAGCTGTACGATCCAAGCTGATAAACTGGCTTTCGATCGTCTACTGGACAATCTCATTGGCAACGCCCTTAAGCATGGCGCAGCACCAGTAGAAGTCAGAGCGCAAATCCTGCCTGATCACAAAACCCTACACTTAAGTGTCAGTGACCACGGCAAAGGCATCCCACCAGAACAACGCGAGGATGCCTTAAGGGCCTTCTCACGTTTAGATAAAGCACGCACTAAAACCGGTAGCGTAGGCCTCGGTTTAGCGCTAGTGGAGCAAATCATTATGTCTCATCATGGCCGTCTCGAACTAAACGCTCATAGCTCCGGAGGATTGCGCGTTGATATTTACTTTCCTCTATCTTAAATGAACTTATAAACCCTCCAAATATGGCACAATGGAGGGTATTATTTAAATTTAATTAATCAGTATTTATCATCTATGAGTGCATCTAATTCAGACGTACCTGTTTCAAATTTTCTGCGCACTATTATTGAAAAAGATCTAAGCGCAAATAAATTTCAAAATAAGCCTTGGGCCGGTAAACCTGGCCCCTTATCTGTACAGCAAAAAGCCCCTAGGGACCCTGCGCGTATTCGTACTCGCTTCCCGCCCGAGCCTAATGGTTTTTTACATATCGGCCATGCTAAAAGTATTTGCCTCAACTTCGGTTTAGCGCGAGACTATGCTGGTCAGTGCCACTTACGATTCGACGATACCAATCCCGAAAAAGAAGAGCAGGCATACGTTGACAGCATCATTGATACCGTCAAATGGTTAGGCTTTGACTGGAACTTCGATGGTACAGAAAATTTATATTACGCTAGCGACTATTTCCAATACTTCTACGAATTTGCGCTTGCCCTCATCGAAAGTGGCAATGCCTATATCGATGAGCAAACGCCAGAGCAAATTCGTGAAAATCGTGGCACCCTTACTGCACCGGGTATTGATTCACCTTGGCGCAATCGTCCGGTTGAGGAGTCTTTAAGTCTTTTCAAAGAGATGCGCGAAGGCAAACACCCTAATGGCAGTCTCTGCTTACGTGCCAAGGTTGATATGGCGTCACCAAACATCAATATGCGTGATCCTGTGATTTACCGTATTCGTCATGACGCCCATCATCGCACTGGCACCGAATGGCCAATTTACCCGATGTATACCTATGCTCATCCCTTAGAGGATGCGCTAGAAATGATTACGCACAGTATTTGCACCTTAGAGTTTGAGGATCAACGCCCATTTTACGATTGGGTTGTCGATAAGCTAATCGCGCTCGGTCACTTACCTGAACAACGTCCTCATCAGTATGAGTTTGCACGCTTAAACTTAAATCACGTTGTTACGAGTAAGCGCAAACTAAAAAAACTGGTCGACGAGAACTTCGTCGATGGTTGGGACGATCCTCGTATGCCGACCATCATGGGCTTACGCCGTCGCGGCTATACCCCAGAGTCAATTCGTCTATTTTGTGAACGTATTGGCGTATCAAAGGCGGACTCTCGCATTGACTATAATATCCTAGAGCAAGCCTTGCGTGATGATTTAGATCCTAAGGTAGACCGCAGTGTAGCCGTACTTGATCCTATTAAGTTAATCATCACGAACTATCCCGAGGGGCAGTCCGAGATGTGTCAAGCACCAAAGCACCCACACACTCCTGAACAAGGCCTTCGTGAGTTCCCATTTAGTCGCGAGCTATGGATTGAACGCGAAGACTTTATGGAAAACCCGCCAAAAAAATATTTCCGCCTTTTCCCTGATAATGTAGTTCGCTTAAAGTATGGTTACATCGTTAAATGTACCGGCTTTAAAAAAGACGAAAATGACAACGTCACTGAGGTCTATGCCGAATATCTGCCTGACACTAAAAGTGGCACACCTGGCGCCAGTAGCGTTAAGGTCAAGGGTAACATCACGTGGATTAGTGTAGAGCATGCACAACCAATAGAGGTCAAACTCTATGATCGTTTATTTACGGTAGCCAATCCGGACGCTGGTGATCAGGACTTCCTCGAGCACCTGAACCCTAACTCAGTTACAACAGTACAAGGCTTTATTGAGCCTGGCACTGAGGTCACTCCAGGGGCGCATTGGCAGTTCGAGCGATTAGGCTATTTCTACGTTGACGTTGACCCACAGGACAATAGCAAAATGGTTATTAACCGTAGCACAACTTTACGTGATAACTGGGTATAGTGCATACAGGCATACATTTTATTTATTTTTAAGTGGACATAAGCGTGAGTAATCAAGCAGCATCGGTTTTACAACTCAAAGGCGGATTTATCTATACTCTGCGTTTGATTTTACAAAGCAATGACATTGAACAGATTAAGGCATCTCTTGAGGATCGACTGACAAAAACAGGCAGCCTCTTTTTAAACGAGCCATTAATTATTGATGTCAATGAAATCGAAGCGCCCTTAGCATGGGCGGAGCTCATTGACTTTTTAGAAAAGAAAAATCTTCCCGTGATTGGAGTCAGCGCCCAAGGCGAGTTATTGGAGCAAGCCAAGGGTCGTGGACTCTACATCATCGACGTAGACAATCTTCCTAGTCGTGAAGCACCTGAGCCTAGCCCGACGACTGAGCCGGTAGTGCTAGAAGCCATTGCGCAGCCAGCTACTCAAGACCATAAAAAACAGGTACCCGACGAACAGGTTAGCCCAACAATGGTTCTCAAGCGCCAGCTACGCTCCGGCCAACGGGTATATGCCCGCAACGCCGATCTAATAGTAATAGGTGCGGTCAGCCGTGGCGCAGAAATTATTGCAGATGGCAATATTCACGTTTATGGTCCTTTGCGCGGCAGAGCAATTGCCGGCGCTCGTGGCAATACTAGCGCACGCATCTTTACATCACATTTAGATGCTGAGTTAGTGGCCATTGCTGGTATTTACCGACTGATTGATCAGGATTTCTCTGCTGACATTCATAAAAAGCCGGTAATCATTGAGTTAGAGCATGAATCCTTACTCTTTCAGCAAGGCGAAGATATAAACTAAAATACAAAAATTACAGATGTGCAATAATGTATTACAAGAGCGTAGAAGCATATACTCACAGCTTAATTTTCAGTTAAGATAATATCCAAATTTTTATAAATAGGAACCTTTATGGCACGTATTATTGTTGTAACTTCTGGAAAAGGTGGCGTTGGTAAAACCACCACTAGCGCCAGCTTTGCAGCTGGTCTAGCTATGCGCGGCCACAAAACTGCCGTCATTGACTTTGACGTCGGTTTACGTAATCTAGACTTAATTATGGGATGCGAGCGTCGTGTTGTATATGACTTTATTAATGTCATTAGTGGCGAAGCTACACTCAACCAGGCACTAATCAAAGACAAGCTACTAGACAATTTATATATTTTGCCTGCCTCACAAACTCGCGATAAGGATGCGCTTACCATCGAAGGCGTGGGCAAGGTTTTAGACGACCTCAAGGCAATGGACTTCGAATATATTATTTGTGACTCCCCTGCTGGGATTGAGGCCGGTGCACTTATGGCTGCCTATTATGCCGACGATGCCTTGGTAGTAACCAATCCTGAGGTTTCTTCTGTGCGTGACTCAGATCGTATCCTTGGTATTTTATCTTCTAAATCTAAGCGCGCAGAGAGTTCCGAAGAGCCGATTAAAGAGCACCTAGTTATCACTCGCTACAACCCAAGACGCGTAGAGGAAGGTGACATGCTGTCAATTAAGGATATTGAGGATATTTTACGTATCAAATTAATTGGTGTAATACCTGAGTCTGATGATGTCATCCAAGCATCAAATACAGGCTCACCCGTTATTCACCTAAAAGAAAGTCACGTCGCCCAAGCCTATGACGATATTGTTGACCGCTATTTAGGAGCGGAGAAGCCTATGCGCTTCACCAATTACGAGAAAGCAGGTTTATTAAAGCGTATTTTCGGAGGTAAATAGCTAATGTCTTTACTTAAATTATTATTAGGTGAAAGAAAAAAGTCTGACTCTGCAAAAATCGCCAAAGAGCGTATTAGCTTTGTTCTAGTACGTGATGCCACTGACGGGCCTGATTTTTTACCTGATCTACAAAAGGAACTGATCGAGGTAATCTCTAGGTATGTTAAAGTCAACGCAGAGGATATCAAAGTATCACTAGACAAACAAGATAGCCTAGAGGTACTAGAAGTTAAAATTGAGATGAGCCAAGATGAAATTGTGGCCGCCAAAGAGGCAAAGAGTCAGAAGGACTCCTAATCATCATTAATAAAACTACCTAACAAAATAGCCTGAGCATGCTCAGGCTATTTTGTTTTAAATCAGTCAATCAAACATACTAAACTGACTATTTACCTACTTGGTTACCAATTAGGCCGCCCACTGCAGCACCACCAACGGTACCCCAGCCATCACCATCTGTAATTAGCGCACCAGCGCCAGCACCAATCGCAGCACCTGCGACAGTGCTTCTATCACGACTAGACATATGACCACAAGCAGTTAAACTACCAACAAGGGCTGCTAAAACAAGATACTTACCAATTGCACTTTTCATATAACACCTCTTATATTTTAAAGCTCAGCCCACGAAGAACAAATGCTGAGGAACTTAAATTAACACAGCGACTAAAACTAATAGCACTACGATATTGCATAAGTTTAAAGTAACCCATCTGAGCGATAAATGATATTTAAATACTTATATAAATGTATCCAGATGCAAAAGAATAACAATGGTAAAAATCGACTAATTACTTACCTAATTGATTACCAATAACACCACCGACAACGGCACCGCCTGCTGCCCCCCAGCCACTGCCACCAGATAAAATAGCTCCGGCACCAGCACCTATCGCTGTTCCAGTAAGAGTACTCCTCTCGCGAGTTGTCATACTGCCACAAGCGGTTAGACTACCGACGAGTGCCACTACTACCAGACACTTTCCAATGGATGCTTTCATCACAAACCTCTCTATATTAAAATGCTGTCTATTAATTATATAACAACGAATCTACTTGAGAGACTTATAACGAATACGCTTAGGCTTAGCCGCTTCCTCACCTAGGCGACGCTTTTTATCTTCCTCGTATTCTTGGTAATTCCCTTCAAAGAAATAAAGTTGAGAATCACCCTCATAGGCTAGAATATGAGTAGCGATACGGTCTAAGAACCAACGATCATGACTAATCACCATCACAGTACCAGCAAACTCAAGTAAAGCATCCTCTAATGCTCGTAAAGTTTCCACATCCAAATCGTTCGACGGCTCATCCAACAACAGAACGTTACCGCCACTAATCAAGGTCTTTGCTAAGTGCAGACGACCGCGCTCACCACCAGACAATTCGCCAGTGATCTTACTTTGATCTGAACCTTTAAAATTAAAGCGGCCTAAGTAAGCTCGCGATGACATTTCAAAACGGCCCACATTTAAAACATCTTGACCGTTAGAAATTACCTCAAAAACCGACTTTTTATCATCTAAACTAGCACGCGACTGATCAACATAGGCTAAATTGACAGTTTGACCAATTTTAACCTCACCACTATCCGGCTGTTCTTGGCCTGCAATCATACGGAATAAGGTCGATTTACCCGCACCGTTAGGGCCCACAATACCGACGATGGCACCGGCAGGTACCTTGAAGCTTAAATCATCAATTAATAGACGATCACCAAAACCCTTGGAAACATTAACAAACTCAATTACCTCTTGACCTAAGCGCTCTGCAACAGGAATAAAGATTTCCTGAGTTTCATTGCGACGCTGATATTCATGAGAAGATAACTCTTCGAAGCGCGCTAAACGAGCCTTAGACTTTGCCTGACGCGCCTTAGGGTTTTGACGCACCCATTCCAACTCACGCTTAATGGTACGCTGACGCGCACTCTCTGCAGCCTCCTCTAGCTTGAGACGATCTTCTTTCTGCTCCAACCAAGAGGTGTAATTACCCTTCCATGGGATACCGTGACCACGGTCTAGCTCAAGAATCCACTCGGCAGCATTATCTAAGAAATAGCGATCGTGAGTCACTGCGACGACCGTACCAGGAAACTTTTGTAAGAATATCTCTAACCACTCGACACTTTCAGCATCTAAGTGGTTAGTCGGCTCATCGAGTAACAACATATCAGGCTTTGATAGCAATAAGCGACAAAGCGCCACACGACGCTTCTCACCACC
>LSQX01220853.1_pt5 | contig 29423 bp, 23 predicted proteins | sample 654561 | NCBI WGS metagenome assembly LSQX01 (sample SAMN04489861, study PRJNA283612) | anaerobic digester metagenome | isolation source: 4 biogas reactors fed with cattle manure at either 37C or 55C with and... | place: Denmark: Kongens Lyngby | collected 2014 | reverse complement strand
CCATCAGAAAAGGAACGCATTTTCTCATTCCTTGAGAGCATTTCCATCAATGCGGAAATAAACGAAAATGGGATCATCACAGAACGCAAATCTGAAGCAGGTCAGCAGTGACTGCCGGTTTTGGATCTGGAAAATTTTGATATTAATATTTTCCAGATATGATTGCCGGATTCTTATGCCGGATAATAAATTACCAGCATTGGATAATTATCTCTATTCAGGATCGCCATAACTATGTATAGAATTTACTTGATAATTTTAGGATATGGAGGAATGGTTATGGCGAGAAAGTCAATCGTGTTTGTATTGGTGCTGGCAATGCTGGCGGCTGTTTTGGCGGGATGTGGTGATGCAAAGACCGCATCGGGAAAAGGCAAGCTCGTCGGAGTAACAATGCCGACCAAATCACTCCAGAGATGGAATGAGGACGGTGCCAATGTCAAAGCTGCCCTTGAGGCAAAAGGCTTCAGAGTGGATCTTCAGTATGCTGACAATAAACAGGATGTACAGAACAGTCAGATCGAAAACCAGATAACCATGGGATGCGATGTGCTGGTCATTGCTTCCATCGACGGCGGTGCACTGGGCGGAGTCCTTCAGCAGGCCAAGGAGCAGAATATTCCCGTGATCGCTTATGACAGACTGATAACGAACACTGACAAGTGTGACTACTATGCCACATTCGATAACTACGGCGTCGGTAAGATGCAGGGCGAATTCATCGTCGAGGCGCTTGGTCTTGATAAGGGCGAGACAGGTCCTTTCACGATGGAATGCTTCGGCGGCGACCCGGGCGACAACAATGCAGGCTTGTTCAACAAGGGCGCCATGGACGTTCTGCAGCCATACATAGACAAAGGAGTCCTTGTTGTTAAATCGGGACAGACCAAGTTCCCGGATCAGATCGCAATCACCAACTGGGAATCCAAGGGAGCCCAGGACAGGATGGATAACCTTCTGACCGCATATTATGCAGACGAAAACATCGATGTAGTCCTCTCACCGAACGACAGCCTTGCACAGGGTATCGTCGCTTCGCTGAAGTCAGCAGGATACGGCTCAGCATCCAAACCCTTCCCGATCCTTACCGGACAGGACTGTGACAAGATCAATGTAGGCCAGATCATCCGTGGTGAGCAGTCGATGTCCATATTCAAGGATACCAGGGTCCTGGCCGATCAGGTCATTGCCATGACGGAGGCGATACTGGCAGGCGAGACAGTTCCGACAAATGCAACCTACAACAACGGTGTGATAGACGTTCCTTCATATAACTGCGAGATAAAATTCGCAAACAAAGACAACTGGAAAGAGCTTCTTGTGGACAGCGGATATTACAAGTTGTCTGATATACCTGATGCTGAATGATATTATTTTCTGGTCGGCGGCAGCATGGCTGCCGCCATTTTAATGAAAGACATAAACTGAGCTCCATGGAATGGGACATGCAGGCTTTTGATTCAGACTCATTACAAAACGCTGTCGAGACATTGGGATCTTTCCATGATCGAATTATTTCACTTAAAACCATGCATTAGAAGGAGCGGAAAATGTCTGAATATATTCTTGAAATGAACAATATCACAAAAGAATTCCCCGGGGTGATCGCTCTTTCAGATGTTACCTTCCAGGTGAAAAAAGGCGAGATACACGCCCTTGTCGGGGAAAACGGTGCCGGCAAATCCACATTGATGAATGTTCTGAGCGGAATATATCCCTATGGTTCATATTCCGGCGAAATAATCTTCAAGGGTGCTGAATGCAGATTCAGAAATATCCGTGACAGCGAAGCGGCAGGGATCGCCATAATCCACCAGGAGCTTGCCCTCAGCCCTTTCATGACTATCGCCGAGAACATATTCCTGGGAAATGAAAGAGCCAGGAACGGACTGATAAACTGGGATGAAACCAACAAGGAGGCTGCCGCACTGATGAAGAAGGTCGGCCTCGATGAGAAGCACACCACGCAGGTAAGGAACATAGGTGTCGGGAAGCAGCAGCTTGTCGAGATAGCCAAAGCGCTGTCCAAAAACTGTGAGCTCCTCATACTGGATGAGCCGACAGCAGCTCTCAATGACGACGATTCCGATCATCTGCTCGGTCTTCTGCAGACACTCAATAAAGAGCATGGGCTTACTTGTATTTTGATTTCACACAAACTCCATGAAGTAATCAAGATCGCACACAGTATAACCGTTCTGAGGGACGGAAAGACCATAGAGACCCTGGACAATACGGTGCCTGTAAGTGAAGGAAGGATAATAAAAGGAATGGTGGGGCGTGAGCTTACGGACCGCTTCCCCAAACATACGCCGAATATAGGAGAGACAGGCTTTGAAATAAGGGACTGGGTCGTACATGATCCCCTGAATGAGGAAAGAGTCGTTATACACAATGTAAACATGTATTTCAGAAAAGGAGAGATAGTCGGCCTTGCAGGTCTCATGGGAGCGGGAAGGACGGAACTCGCCATGAGTGTATTCGGCAGGGCTTACGGCAGAAAGATCAGCGGCACGCTTATTAAGGACGGTAAGGAAATAACGCTGAGCAATATCAATCAGGCGATAGCCAACGGCATTGCCTATGTCACCGAGGACAGGAAGACGGCAGGACTGGTGCATATACAGGATATCAAAAGGAACATCACGCTGGCTAATCTGAAGGCTATAACCAGGGGAATCGTCATAAATGAAGATGAAGAGATCTTAGTGGGGAAGGATTACAGGAAGCGGTTTGACATCAAGTCGACCAGTGTGTTTCAAAAGGTGGGCAATCTTTCGGGCGGGAATCAGCAGAAAGTGGTGCTCAGCAAGTGGATATTCGCGGCACCTGATGTGCTGATACTCGACGAGCCCACCAGGGGCATCGATGTCGGTGCAAAGTATGAGATATATAAGATAATCTTACAGTTGGCTGATGCCGGGAAATGCATCATCATGATATCCTCCGAACTGCCTGAGATACTGGGCATCACCGACAGGCTGTACATAATCAACGAAGGTCGTGTAGTGGGGGAGATGAAAACGAGTGAAGCCACCCAGGAGGATATCATGGCAACAATAATAAGAAGCTCGGCGGGGCGATAGGGGGGAAGTAAATGGATGGCATCAAGGAATTCATAAACCGTAATTTGCGGCAATACGGAATGATTATTGCTCTGGTCATCATTATAGTTTTCTTCGGATTCGTGACAGGCGGCAGGCTCATCTGGCCGAGAAATGTGTCGATGCTTGTGCGTCAGAACGCCTATGTGCTAATACTCGCCATAGGGATGATGTTCTGTATATTGACGGGAGGCAATGTAGACCTGTCCGTCGGTTCGCTGGTTGCACTTGTCAGCGCAATGTCAGGATTGATGGCGACGACCCTTGGCCTGCCTTCCGGGCTGGCGATACTGATCAGTGTTTTGACTGGTCTCCTGGCAGGTATCTGGCAGGGTTTCTGGATAGCATATGTCAGGGTACCGCCTTTCATAGCTACACTGTCAGGCATGCTGGTCTTCCGGGGCATTAACAATATCATCCTCAATGGTCAGACATTGCCGCTTTCGGGTCTGTATGTCACCATTGGAACGGGTTCGGTCCCGGATATCGCACCCAATACGGCCCCGGATTTCCTGCGTATCGGTGATTTGCTTCAGCTTCAGAACAAGCCTGAATACCTGAATATGACGATGCTTGTCACAGGGCTGGCACTATCCATCATATATGTGCTGGTTGTGATCTTCAACAGGAACAGCAAGAAAAAGCGCGGATATGAGGTGCAGCCGCTTAGCCTGGTAATCGTTAAGATTATTTCATTTTTTATAGTTATCAATCTGTTTTCATACTGGCTGGCAATGGATGATGGCCTGCCGATTATGCTGATCCTGCTGGCCGCTTTATACGCCATATATACGTTCATAGCGACCAAGACCATACCGGGACGCCATATATACGCCATGGGTGGAAATATCAAGGCAGCTGAACTTTCCGGTGTCAATACCAAAAAGATGATGTTCCTCGTATATGCAAACATGGGGCTCCTTTCCGGGGTAGCAGCAGTGGTGACTGCCGGCAGGCTGATGGCTGCATCGCCCAATGTCGGGGTAAGTTTTGAACTGGATGCCATAGGTGCGTGTTTCATCGGTGGAGCTTCGGCTTACGGCGGCGTGGGAACGATATGGGGAGCTGTGGTCGGCGCATTTATTATGGGTGTAATGAACAACGGCATGTCGATCATAGGTCTGAACGTATTTCTTCAGTCAGTGGCAAAAGGACTGGTGGTACTGCTTGCGGTGGCATTCGACATGTATTCGAAATCAAAATCCAGGCTCGGTTGAACAGGCAAACAATAGTATTGCGGGGTTGTCCCGGGATCAGATCGGATCTTATCAGGGCACCCCTTTTGTCATTTTCACAGCACTCACCAACTAGTAATGCCGAGCTGATGTAATCATGTGCGTACAGGTTTAGAAGCTACAAAATACTGTATGTGAAGCCCATATATGGTATAATAATCTGGAATTACAAGCATGGTGTAATGCGCCGGAGGGGGCATCGAAATGAAATGGCTCTGCAAAATATCCATGACCCTTCTGTTTGCTGTTGTGGTCACATCTGCAGCAACGGCTTTATATTACCTCGACAAAGTAAATGAGGCTTATGACGACAACACTGTGAATGTATTCGGTGAGGATCCTAAATACCATTTCTCACTGATATTATATTCAGGGGACGATGATGAGTACTGGCAGAGCTTCAAGGAAGGTGTATTCGAAGCCGGGAAGGTCCACAATGCCGCTATAGAATACAACCCCATATCCGGCCCGGACAGCATAGATAAAATCGTAGAGTATGTGAACATTGCAAACAAATCCAGGGTCGACGGCATCATCGTCAATGGCAGGAACTCAGGAGAGTATTCTGAAGCCATCAACAATGCAGCCAAATCCGGTATCCATATCGTGGTGGGCGTGGCGGAATCAATTGACAGTGACAGGCTTTCATATGTCGGCAACAATTTCTATGACTATGGGGTGAAGGCGGCAAAGCTGATATCCCAGGCCACTGACAGGAAATCGCCCGTTGATCTGGCGGTGATCCTGGCGGACGAGAGCCGAAGCGATGCCGATAAAACACTCATATCTCAGAGCGATATTATGATGAGCGGAATAACGAGCGTGATAGAGCGGGAGAAAAAAATAAATCTTCTGCACACATCGTACAGGAGCAGCGATCTGCTTGGTGCCGAGGATATGACAAGGAATATACTGACTCAGTATCCTGAAGTGGACGTGATATTCTGCACCAACGCCAAGGATACTGCGGCAGCAGCGCGTGTCATAGTGGAACGAAATTTGGTGGGAGATGTCGTCATAGTCGGTACCGGCATCACTGATGAAATCAAATATTACATTCGGAAGGGAATCATATTCGGGGTGCTGGACAGGAATGGATACAAGGCAGGGTACAAGGCAGTGGAAATACTGTGCGGGAGTGTCGGAGATTCGTTTCAGTCCAGCTATATAAATATCGATACGGACATTTATACGAAAATCAATATCGACCAGAAGTGACAGGAGTCAAACATAAGCATCTCATCATATCCCGGTTTGGATCAGATGAGAGTTCAGCGGTGAATATGGCTGCAGCACGGAGCTGGTGGCGGCAGGATCGCGACCCCTGGCTGGAGTTCCACGCTCAGCGGGATTGCTGTGCTGCAGGATGATCCGGAGTAGTGATCATGGGTAAATTCTGGAACAGTATGTTCAACAGCATCAAATCCAGGTTCATTGCGGTGTTCGTACTGACAATGGCTCTGACCAGTGCTGCCAGCATATTCGTGCTGGGTCTGTCGAGCAATGTTATCAGGAAAATGGATGAGATGTTTGCCGCCAACATTGAAATAGAGAGTTTTCTGAGTGACATGCATAATGTAAATACCCACCTCACGAATTATCTTGTCACTTCAGATTCGGACAGCCTGCTCAACTACTACAGGTATAAGGAGATCTTCAGTGAAAAGGTACAGGACATGTTTTCCGAGCTGCACGGGATATACACGCAGAATGATCTGATCTACAAGGACATCGCATACATGGCCGATTCATATTTCAATGAAGCAGAGGCAGCTGTAAAAGCCAGGAGGACAGATAATGCTGACGAGTATATCGCCAGATACGCCGAGGCAAACAAAATAACCGGATATATCCGCACATATGCTGATCGTCTCAGCCTGAACATTTTGGACAGAAACACCACGCAATATCTCAACATTACTGAAAATCTCAGCAAACTCCATACAGCAAATCTTATCCTCACCATATCCGCAATACTGCTGAATGTGCTTGTCATAGCATACCTGACCCTCGACATGACGAAGCCGATCATAAAGCTGGCACATTCAGCGGAGGAAATCTCCAGGGGGAATTTTGACGCAGAGGATGTGGAAGTGTTTTCTCAGGATGAGCTCAGTATCATGGCCAATGCATTCAACACGATGAAGCACAGTATCAGAAACTATATCAGGGAGCTGCACAACAAGGCTGACACCGAAGCGCAGTTACTGGAACAACAGATAGAGAATCTGAGGATCCAGCAATTACTGGCTGACGCGGAAATGAAGGCACTGCAGATGCAGATAAATCCTCACTTTCTTTTCAACACGCTAAATGCCGGAGTGCAGCTTGCGATGATGGAGGGAGCGGACAGGACATCTACTTTTCTCGATAGTATGGCAAGGATTTTGAGATACAATGTCAAGAGCCTGGACAGAACTGTCAGGATAAAAGATGAGATCGACACTATCAGGGCATATGAGGACCTGTTTATAGTGCGGTTTGGAGGCACTATAAAATTTGAATATGATATCGACCAAAGCCTTCTCGACATCAATGTGCCGCCCCTTATCATCCAGCCGCTGGTGGAGAATGCAACGATCCACGGCATAGGCAACGTTGAAAGCGGTGGCGTTATAAGGATATCGCTGGACAAAACCGGAGATGTGGTCCGAATATGCGTCCAGGACAATGGAGTTGGGATGAGCGAGGAAACGAGACAGAAGATCCTGAGCTGCCAGAGCTTTGAAAGTGATAAGTCCGGTCATATGACGGGGATCGGGATATACAATGTAGTTCAGAGGCTGAGACTGTTTTTCAACTGTGAGGATGTCATTGATCTGGAAAGTGCTCCGGGCAAGGGTACGAAAGTGGTTTTGAAAATCCCATGCGATCAGGAGCGGAGCAGGGTAATCTGCTGTATTATGTAAAATACCGCTGCAAGGCAGCATATACGGGAAGGTGGTAGTTGCAGTGTACAGTCTGATGGTATGTGATGATGAGCAAATCATGATCGAATCCGTGCGGCACATCGTTGAAAAAGAATTCAGCAATGTAAGGATCATTGAGACTGCCAGATCGGGAAGAGAAGCCATAGAAAAAACGCTGACCATTAAACCGGATATCATACTGACAGACATAAAGATGCCGGGCATAAACGGCCTTGATGCCATCAAGGAAATCAAGAAGGTGCACAATGATGTAAAGATAGTCATCGTATCAGTATATGAATTTTTCGAGTATGCCAAACAGGCTGTTGAACTGGGTGTCAGTGAGTATCTGATAAAACCCGTGAAAAAAGAAAGACTGGTGGATACATTACAGCGGATAACAGACCAGCTGGATGATGAGAGGCGCAAATACAGATGGGAGCTTGAGGCGAAAGAGCGGATCGAAAAGATGCTCACAGCCGTAGAACACAGCTTCATATACTCGCTGCTCTTTGCCCAGGCACAGAAAGCCGACATCAGCAGATATAAGAGGGAATTCTTTGATATAGACAATGATACAGGGTTTATCTTCGTATTCGCGTTCAGGAAGACAGGCAGCAGAAGTGATTATGACGCTCAGTTGAGTGACAGCCTTGATAATGAAGAGCTGTACAATCTTTTCAAGAACAATCTGAAATACAGGTGTAAATGCATTGTTGGGCCGGTGATGCTGGACAGGGTGGTAGTTTATGCGGCCCAGAGCATCGACGATCTGTATCAGCAGAGGGTGCATTCCATATCCTGCATTGAAGAGGTAATGAACCTGCTGGAGAAAAAATATGATATCGAGTTTAAGATCGGTATAGGGAGGATACACAAAGATCAGGACATACTGTTGTCTTATCAGGAGGCACTGAAGGCACTCAACAGCGAAGGAAGCGGCAGGATAGTCCATATAGATGACATAGCTCCCAATATTTTTGACGTCGGGTATGAGATCACTTTACAGGAACAGAAGCTGCTGATCTCACTGGAGAACGGCGATGTGCAGAGGTGTCTTACAATACTGTCCGACATCTTCCGGAAGTATCCCAACTTTTTTGAACAGGAAAGCGTCCATTATAAAATCATTGAAATGATGGCAGCGGTACGGCGTATCGCTACAGAGAACGGAATCAGAGACAAAACCGAGCCGGGATCATATGTCAAAAGGATCTTGAGCTGTTGCTCCAGGGAAGAGTTTGAGCAGATATGTACGGAGGAAGTGAGAAACATAGCCTGTCAGATCAGTGCCAGGAAAAAAAGCAATATCGGGAAGATAGTTGAAATGACAAATAAGCTGATAAACGAGAGATTCAATCAGGATTTGAATCTGGACGACGTTTCCAGAGAACTGCACATTAGCCCGCAGTATCTAAGCAGACTGTATAAAAATGAAACCGGCGAGAACTTCATCGAAAGGCTGACATCAGTGCGGATCGAGCATGCGAAGAAGCTGCTGAGGCTAAACAGGTATTCTATAAAGGAAGTATGTTATATGTCCGGTTACAGCGACCCCAATTATTTCAGCAAATTGTTCAAAAAGCATGTGGGGAAGTCCCCGACAGACTATCAGAAACTGAACCGGTGAGGCTTCTGCAGGCGGGGATGCGGACATTCTGATCAGGACAGGACAGATCCTGCGCAGGCAGGATCAGCGTTGAACGGAACATGTCAGCGATGAAACAGACTGTGTCAGCGGTGAAATGGAGGTTGTTACCGGTAACCGGGTTTTTACCTTTGGAATACTGTATAAAGCATACGGGAGAGGTTTAGCGTGAAAAAAATGGTTTCATCTGAATCGATGCATGTGGTGAAGAAGATGGCGTTCCTTGCCATGGCCGGACTTCTGCTGCTTATATCAGGCTGCGGGCCTGACAAAACTGCCGCCAGAGAAGATAAGGTATCGAAGATAGGGTTCATTTATGAAACGATGACAGTCGAAAGGTGGCAGAGGGACAGGGACATATTCGTAGCAAAAGCGGAGAACCTGGGGGCTGAAGTCATTGTAAAAAATGCATATGAGGACTGTAATCTTCAGAGGGAGATCGCCATCGAAATGATTAAGCAGGGAGTGGATGTGCTCGTAATCGTTGCCGTTGATAAGGCCAGCCTCAGGGATCTTGTCAAATACGCCCGCAACCGTGATGTAAATGTTATCGCATATGACCGGATGATAAGGGATGCCGAGATCGACTTTTACATATCATTTGACAATGAGGAGGTAGGCCGTCTGATGGGACAGGCTGCTGTGGAAAAAGTCCCTGAAGGGAATTATCTCATCCTCAATGGCACTGAGAGGGACAACAACTCCTTTATGATCAACGAAGGTTATTACAGCGTACTTGATCCTTATATCGAAAAAGGTGCCATCAAAATCGTGGGAGAAACCTGGATCGATGCCTGGCGAACAGAAGGCTCATATGAGTTTGTCAGCAAGATACTGAACAGCGGGCAGAAGGTGGATGCCATCATTGCTGCAAATGACCAGTTGGCTGAGGGAGCTATTACTGCACTGAGTGAAAACAGGCTTGCAGGAGAAGTTTTCGTTACAGGGCAGGACGCCGAACTTGGTGCATGCCGGAGGATAGTAGAGGGCACACAGGGATGTACGGTTTACAAGCCCATAAGCATCCTTGCAGAAGGTGCTGCCGAGATCGCCGTAAGAATGGCGGAGGGAAGAGATATCGGTCCTCACGAAACGATCTTCAACGGGGCATATGATATTCCCTGCTGGATTTATAAACCGCTGCTCGTCACAAGGGACAATATCGATGAAACGGTGATAAAAGACGGCTTTTTCACAGCCGAACAGGTATACAGACATACCCCGTAGCCAACAGCCTTTTGCCTGTTCAAAATCTCAATTGAACTCCGGAGCATCTTTTTCGCTTCTGAAATTTCTGCTGCCGTTTGTCAGTTTGTGCTTGAATTTTTCATCGCAGCACAATAAAATGGTAAACAGTTGGTGTTATCCACACAAAATGGATATCACAAATGCTTTTTATTCTATTTTATGATATTATGTAAATTCGATCATATTAGCAGGGGATATGTGTCATGAAATACGATGTCGAATTGGTTGGGAAAATAGGATCCATGGCATTGATCCGCGAGAAAGAGCATGATATCGATTATAACGTATTCAGCCGTATAGGAAGTGAGCTGTGCCCGGGAATGATATGGGTAAGTTCAGGTGCGGTGGAGATAGGGCGTCTGGATTATATCAAGCGGACAGGGCAAGAGCTGACCGGTCCGAAGCAGGATATCATGACTGACTATTCAGCCCAGGGGCAAACGATACTGATGGAGGAATACCGCCGGTATATCCCTTCGAAGTACTCCGTCAGACAGCTGCTGGTGGAGCATGTGCATTTCAACGACCCTGAAAAGCGGGATCATATCTACCAGTTCCTGATGCGCTGTGTAAAGCAGGACGCCATACCGATCGTAAACTACAATGATACCGTCAGCTTTGAAGAAAACCGCAGATGGGAACTGGAGCAGCTTCGCAATAACGGGAACAGGGAGATCGTGGAATGCATCGACAACGATGAGACAGCTGCAGTGATTGCTTCACTGGTCCATCCAAAGTATCTGCTCATTTTTACCTCTGTCGAGGGGATCTATACTGACCCGAAGGATCCATCCACTCTGGTTGAGTGTGTAGAGGGCAAAAATGCAGATGAAGTGATAGAGGCAATAAACGAATTACAGAAGCATTGCTTTGGAAAGAGCCGTTCCGGCGCAGGTGGAGCCAAAGCAAAACTGGAATTTATCAAGGAACCGATCCGCCAGGGTACAACTGTCATGATAGCGAGTTCCCGATATCGGATATCAGATGTTCTCGCCGGCAATTGCCCGCGGACTGTTTTCCGGGTCAGATAATCAGCTCCTGGTCATTTTTTATCCTGGTTTACAGTGCTGCCTTGATTCTGTCAGCTGTTGTCCGGGATCGCCCGGTTTTGGCTGACAGGTCCGGTGTCTGCATTATTTCTGACAGCAGAAGCCGAATCTGCCGATATTTCCGATGTTGGCGCGCGTCCAGCCTTTTAATCGGACCATTATTAATGTATAATAAGAAAACAGACACAGAAACAGTGAAAGGAGTGACTACATAATGGCTAACCGTTTCTCCAAGATAACTCCTGAGATACTAGAGCTTTCCTCATTATTTGAAAACAACAGCCGGATCGATCCCTCATATTACGATAAATATGACGTAAAAAGAGGTTTGCGTGATATAAACGGAAAAGGTGTATTGACGGGATTGACGGTCATATCGGAAATCATCTCATCAAAAATCGTTGATGGGAAAGAGTATCCCTGCGAAGGAAAGCTTTATTACAGAGGAATAGACGTGGAAGAAATCGTGGAAGGATTCATAAAAGAAGACCGCTTCGGCTATGAAGAGGTGGCCTATCTCCTGTTGTTCGGTGAGTTGCCTGATGCAAAGCGCCTGGAGGATTTCAACAGGATACTGGCAAATTACCGTTCACTGCCGACAAACTTTGTGCGGGATATCATTATGAAGGCTCCCAGTCACGATATGATGAACACACTGGCCAGAAGCGTTCTGACCATGTATTCCTATGATGATTACGCTGATGACAATACACTGCCCAATGTGCTGCGGCAGTCCCTGCAGCTGATAGCGCTGTTCCCGCTGCTGTCCGTATACGGGTACCAGGCTTACTGTCACTACCATGACAAAAAGAGCCTCTTTATCCATCGTCCTCAGCCCGAATTATCGACTGCAGAGAACATATTGTATATTCTGAGGCCTGACAGCAAATATACGCCGCTTGAAGCAAAAATTCTCGATCTGGCGCTGGTGCTGCATGCTGAGCACGGCGGCGGCAACAACTCAACCTTCACCACACATGTGGTGACATCCTCCGGAACAGATACCTACTCGGCCATCACAGCGGCCCTTTGTTCGCTGAAGGGACCCAGGCACGGCGGTGCCAATATCAAAGTGGTACAGATGTTTGACGATATGAAGACCAAAATATCTGACTGGACTGATGAAGGAGAGGTTGCAGATTACCTTGAACGGCTGCTGGACAAGAAGGAATTTGACCGCTCAGGACTGATTTACGGGATGGGGCATGCCGTATATTCGCTGTCTGACCCGCGTGCCACCATGCTCAAGAAATTTGTCGAAAGTCTCTCAAAAGAAAAAGACCGTATGGATGAGTTCAGGCTTTATTCACTGGTCGAAAAGCTGGCACCTGAAATCATCAGGGAGAGAAGACGTATCTACAAGGGCGTAAGTGCCAATGTGGATTTCTACAGCGGCTTCGTATACAACATGCTGGGACTGCCCCTGCAGTTGTTCACGCCTCTGTTCGCCATTGCCCGTATACCCGGGTGGGCGGCCCACCGTATGGAGGAAATAGCAAATGCAGGTAAAATCATCAGACCTGCCTACAAATCAGTTTCAGAGAAGCGTGATTATATCCCGCTGGATGCAAGATAAGATAAGGTAAGGCAAGTTTCGGGGCTTCAGGCATGACCTCGAACCAAAAGCAAAATTTCAAGCCTGACCACAGCAATACCCCCAACAAACTGAACAGAGCAAACCGCCGGTTTCCGGCGGTTTGTTGGTGTTAGAGAGGAAAACCTGAATGAAGAATATTTTACATAAAAACCAATTATTCCAGACGCTTGTTGAGCTGAAAGGGAATCCCCGCGCATGTGTCTATACTGAGCCGATGTGGGGGCTGTCCATGAATTTGTGTCTGCCCTATGCAACAGTATACATGCTTTCTTTCGGTATGAGCGATGTGCAGGTGGGGATCGTCACCTCGATCTATATGTTTTCCCAGATGATCAGTGCGTTCCTGTCAGGCGCTGTCACAGACAAGCTGGGGAGGAGGAAGAGCACAGCCATTTTCGATTTTCTGGCATGGAGTATCCCCAGCATCATCTGGGCATCCAGCCAGGGCTTCTGGTTTTTTGTCGTGGCTGCACTGTTCAACGGGATGATGAGGATAACACATGTGGCCTGGAATTGTCTGCTGATCGAAGATGCACCCAGGGATAAAATAACCCACATATATTCATGGATCATCGTCTTCGGCAACCTTTCTGCCCTGTTTGCTCCGATTTCCTCGGTGCTTGTGGCTAAGCTGACGCTGACGCCGGCCATACGAATACTGTATATCAATGCTTTTGTAATTATGACAGCAAAGGTATTGATCCTGTACAGGCTCTCAACTGAGACAGCTGTCGGCAGGGTGAGGCTTGAAGAGTCGCGCGGCAAGTCGTGGAGCGAGATGTTGTCGGGATATAGGAACACAGTGAGAAAGATCAGGGCATCCCGTGGCACCATGTTCGCACTGATAATCAGCATACTGGTGGAGATCGTAGTCATGCTCGGTACGACTTTCTGGCAGATCATCGTATCGCGGCGTATTGGTGTTCCTGACACATTGCTGCCCATATTCCCGATGGTGAAGAGCATACTGTCGATTTTCCTTTTCTTCACTATCATATCGAAAATAAAGCAGACAAACCTTAAAACGCCGTTGTATGGCGGGTTCGCCAGTTATATCATCAGCTGCGCATTGCTGATCTCTATAACGGGTACTGGTGTGTTGGGATATGCATTGCTGTTTGCCTCCATATTATTCGAAGCACTGGGAGCAGCCATCCTGAACACGCTGAGGGAATCACTGGTGGCCATCCATGTTGATGCGGAGGAGCGTTCCGGGGCTATGGGTCTGATCCTGACGACTGTCATGCTGGTCAGTGTACCTTTCGGGTATATCGGCGGACTGCTGAGCGATGTCTCAAGAGTATTGCCATTTGTCCTGAGTATCGTATTGCTGCTCCTGGGGATCCTTGCGACTGCATTGTTCTATCGCCGGTCCTCCGTAAGCTATATCAGGTAAGCTGCATGCAGCGGCCTGGCTTTGATTTGTGCCATAGTGTACAGTCAAGTCTTAGTGCATGATTAAGTGCAGGTATTCAACCAGGACAGGCACCTTTACTTAAGCATGTAGCTGTTGTTTAGTGTGGAAGTGCTGTATAGGAACAGGGCATCCTGATATTCGGTGAAATCTATATAGCTGCCCAGTATTTCAGCGGATATCATACGAAGGTCCACCAGCGTTATTTTTGAGTAACCGCACAGCAGCAGCGGGGCGATACTGCTTCCAAACGAATCGCGGATAAGTATAAGGCCCCTGTTGGTCGGACTATCCGGGTTTTCAATGGTAAGAAGCGGCTGCGGACCGGACAGGAACACATCATAAGGGTCAATGCCTGTGAACCTTTCCGGCTCATATATTTTGCCGTATGTTCCACTGTAGTGATCAAAGACCATGGCGCTCTCCAAAGTGCTGTTCGTCAGGTAAACAAGAGTGTCGGGATTCGCTTTTACAGCGGCCTGACCGTAATATGAACCGTAAAACGGGTACAATTCTCTTCTGGTAAATTTCGCATCAGAAGCCCTGGCGGCGTTTCCCATCTCTTCCAGGATTTTATCCGCCACACCGATCAGCCTGTCCTGGTCCCAATGGATATCTGTCCGATAGTAATCATCGATCGAAAGAGACTTAAAGAGATCGATATATCCGATCTCTGAAATGTTTTCGTCCATAAGCCCTGTCATTCTGCTGTAGTCGATTGAAAGATATCCATTTTCCGATGCCAGGAAATAATTTTTATCAGGGATAACAGCATATTTCGTATTGATGTCTCGCAGATACCTGTTGTATATATCATTAAGTTTATTGGCCGCATTCAGGACTGATTTTTCATTAAGGGGGTATTCGAGCTTATTTATGATCCCATTCACCATATAAATACCGTTGTTGTCCTTTTGCCTTAATATGTTGTATTTTACAAATGCTTTAAACCCCCTGAAATCGTCGCGGAATATGAACTGGTCCAGTGAATATTTGTCGAAGTCGCTGAAAAAATCACCGCTAAAAAGCTTCTGCATGGAAAACTCCGGAAGTTTCGCCAGGGTCCGTCTTTCGCTTGCGGACACCTCTTTATCAGGAGCGGCGAAATTTCCGATCATAAATCCAAAGATAATAGTGATAAACAAAATAATCGTAATGATATTCCTGGTGTTATTTCTCAAATCACATTCTCCTTATGGCGAGCACCGCAGTTGATCAAAACCGGAAATATAAAAACGGATTGAAGGATCCATCGACCAGATAAGCTGTGACAAGCAACAGCAGGGATACCTGGACTGCGGGCTCCAATATGTTTGCCAAACGGTTGATTTTTTTCAAGCTTTTCAGCCTGTCCACAGCCATCCTGGGTAATGGTGTGGCACCAACAGCAGCAACCAGCAGGATCACCGAGTAACTTTTTAAATAGTATATTGCTTCTGCGCCGACCAAAGGCACTCCAGGGAAACCGAACATGCCCCTGATATTGCTGATACATTCGGCCAGACCGTCTCCATTGAACAGAACAAAGCTGACCATTATGAAAAACAGCATATAAATGTGTCTTGCAAAAACAGGTATTTTCTCAAGGACCTTTAGCAGGAACAGTTTTTCAAGGCAAAGGAACACGGCGAAGTACAGCCCCCATAGTATGAAGTTCCACTCAGCTCCATGCCAGAACCCGGTGAGGAACCAGACGACAAAGATATTACGCAGCCATTTTGCTTTGCCGGCACGGTTTCCGCCCATAGGTATGTACACATAGTCCCTGAACCATGTGCCGAGGGATATGTGCCATCTTCTCCAGAACTCAGTGAGGCTTCTTGAGATAAAGGGGTAATCGAAATTTTCCGGGAAATGGAACCCGAATATTCTTCCCAGTCCGATCGCCATATCACTGTAGCCTGAAAAATCGTAATATATCTGTATCATAAACGAAAGGGCATACAACCAGTAAAACAAAACTGTTTTGCTTCCCGATTTCAGAAATATATCACCCAGTTCACCAAGGGTGTTTGCTATAATAACCTTTTTTGACAATCCTATAATAAACCGGCTGATCCCGGCGGCCATATCCGCAGATGAATGGATCCGGGATGACAGCTCGGACTCGACGACGGCGTATCGGACTATGGGTCCTGCTATAAGCTGAGGAAATAACGATACATAGGTCGCGAAATCTATAAAGTTCCTTTGGGCTTTTACGTCGCCCCTGTATACATCAATGGTATACGACAGAACCTGGAAAGTGTAAAAGCTTATCCCAATGGGCAGAGCAATATTAAGCAGGCCTATATCGGTGCCGAGCAGCAGATTGAAATTTCTGACTGCAAAATTTGTATATTTAAAAAACAGCAGTGGACCAATGCTGAAAAAAACCGAGGAGATAAGCGAAATCTTCGCCAATCTCCCGCCTTTCTCCTTATCGATCCATAAACCGTGGAGGTACCCGGATATGCAGGCTGCGACCATCACAATGAGGTAGCCCGGCTCCCCGCAGAAGTAGAAAAACAGGCTCGATAACAGTAATATGAAGTTTTTCAGTCTGCGGGGCACAACCAGGTAAATCAACAGCACTACCGGCAAAAAGCAGTATAAAAAACTGATGCTTGAAAATAACATACTTATCCTTTCAGTGCCAGAAATGCGTCGTGCAGAGCTTTGCCCTCATCATTGCTCATAATGATGATTATGACATCGCCAATGCTGTCTACTATTACTTTATCAGGGTCCACGCCGACACAAACCCATTTTTGCGGATTGACATTTGCCTTGATGTCTTCTTTGATTTTTTCGATATCTGCCCCTTCCTTTACACGCACAAGCGTCAATTCATAGGCTGATGGCATCATTATCGGCTCAGAAGCCAATGCTTCCTCGTATTCTATATCATCCTTGCCCAGATAATACTCGTTTCTTTCTTCGGACACCACGGTCGTTTGAAGCCCCGTTTTGATAAATTCCTTAAAATTGTCACTGCAGTCCGCTGTTTCGTATATTTCTTCCAGGATGCTTTCAAGACTTCCGTCCAGCACCGACGCTCCTGTTTCAGCCGGCTTTGCTCCACATGCAGCGAAGCTCAGTGCTAAAATTGCTGCGATACTTAGAATCAATAATTTCTTCATTGTAGCTCAAACTCCTTTTCTATGATTATTTTTCTATTGTATTTATTGACGAATGTAATCGAAGATCTGTTTCAAATCACACTATAACAATTATTACCGGACGGGATCAGCTTGAGACATGATGGGACCTGGCGGGACAGAGTGACCACTTGTGAAAAAATATGTGGCCATTTGCCGTGTAAGGCACCGTAAGCCAGTTACCCCCATTGTTAATTAGCACAATGTGGTATATAATGACAGTATCATAAGCAGTCTGTCAGAAGGGGTTACGATATGTTCAAGGTCTTTCTTGTGGAAGATGAGATCGTAGTACGCGAGGGTATCCGCAACAACATCGATTGGGAACAATATGGCTTCCAATATGCTGGTGATGCTCCGGATGGAGAGCTTGCCCTGCCCCTGATACGGCAGATCAGACCCGACGTTCTCATAACTGATATAAAAATGCCTTTCATGGATGGGCTTGCACTCATCGAACTGGTGCGAAAAGAGCTTCCGAAGACAAAAATCATCATAATCAGCGGTTATGATGATTTTTCCTATGCACAGCAGGCTATCCGCATGGGAGTCGAGCAATACCTGCTCAAGCCCATCGTGAAAAGCAAGATGGTGGAAGTGCTGACTGAACTGCATAAGAAGATGACCGACGAGCTGAAACAGCAGGAATACTATGAGGAGTTCCAGAGGGAAGTCCGTGAGTATGAAATATTCACCCGCAGGAGATTCTTTGAGAAAATCGTCACAGGCAGCCTGAGGGTACGGGAGATATGCGAGACTGCCAAGGAACTGGGCCTGGATGTGAATGCACCATTCTATAATATCGTACTTTTCTCCCTGAGCAGCGCCGGATATGACGGAAGCGCTCCGGAGAGATATACGGAGGTGCTGACCCAGGTGGAGGATGAAATCAGGGGGTTCATATCCGGTCAGCCTGACCTGCTCCTGTTTATATGGAGCGTAACAACATATGCAATTCTGGTTAAGGGAGAGAAGGACAGCATAGCAGAAAGAACCGATGAGTGTATCAGAAGCATTGCCGACTGCTGCAGCAAGGCGGGCGGCGATGTGAACTGGCACATTGCATGTGGTACACCTGTTTCGCGGCTTGGCTCGATCCCGGTATGTTTTCAGGATGCGAGCCGTATATTGTCCTGTCGATATCTCTGCCCGGATGTACATATCCTGACAGAGGACACTGTCAGTGATATCCGCAGGAGATTCAGTACGGGACAGGGCAAACACAAAAACGGGGTCGAACAGGAACGCATACTGAACTTCCTTGGCAATGGGTCCACAGAAGACATCGATAACTTTGTCGATCAACTGATGCAAAGTGCAGAAAGAGAAAAAGTTGCGCATCCTGTGTTCTGCAAGTACCTTGCAATGACGATCTACCTGGCAGCTGTGAAATACCTGGATACGATCTGCTGCCATTCATACAGCATCTGGTCGCGGGAGCTCCGTCCGGGTGACAGCGCATCAGAGCCGGATGAAGCGCGGCAGTACGTGCGCCGGGTGCTGCAGTATGTGATTGAAATGCGGGATGATGTGAGCAAAAAGCAGCAGCGTGATCTGCTGAATCAGGCCATAGAGTATATCAACAGACATTATCATGAGGAATCCATGTCACTGGACAGGGTGGCAAAGGAGGTCAACATCAGCCCGAACTATTTTTCGGCAATATTCAGTCAGGAAATCGGGATGACATTTATCGAATACCTTACCAGCAAACGGATCGAAAGAGCGAAGTACCTGCTCCGATATACGGATAAGCGTTCAGGTGAGATCGCATTTGCAGTCGGGTACAAGGATCCGCATTATTTCAGCTTCGTGTTCAAGAAGGTCGCAGGCTGTACGCCCAGTGAATATCGAAGAGGAGAAAGCCAGTGAAAGCAAAATCATGGAGGAAAGTCAAAAACGAAAAAATCACTATGCAGAGCAAGCTATGGAAGATGATACTTCTTGTTTCATCTCCGCTGATGATCGTTATCATCGTGATAGCTTCCATAGGGATAGTTTATGCCCTGCAGTATAATGCGATCCTGAACAATGTGACGATGGCTTCGGAGTTCAATCAGAACTTCAAGGACGATGTGGATCTGAAAATGTATTACTATGTCATAGACAGCCAGTATTCGGAGGGTCTGCCTGTCAGAGAGGTCCAGTCCGCCGAGATGATCGCACGAAAGCTGACAGAGACCACGACAAAGAAAGAAAGCCTTCGTGCCATCAACAGCGTGCTCAACCTGTGTCACAATCTGCAGGATAAAATGAATGAGATAGCAGAAACAGAAGAATACAATTTGCGCGAGGAGCAGCTGGAAAACAATATTTATATCCTGACGGACCTGATACAGGAGTATATGTATACTTACCTGTATTACGAGGCTGCGCACCTGGATGCGTTGCAGACGACCATGATCCGGAACATGATCGTCCTCATGGCAGTGATCGTAGTTTTATCCATCGTATTACTGTGCTTCTTGCTGAGAAAATCGAGAAAGCTCAGCAAAAGGATCATAGAACCCATAGACAAGATATGTGAGCGGCTTGAAGCGATCGGTAAGGGTGATCTGCTTGTATACAAGCCTATTCAGGCTGATGTGGAAGAGGTACAGCTGCTTACGGACGGCATCGAGACCATGGTGGGGCAACTGAAGCGGCTCATAGACAAGACCACTGAACAGGAAAAACAGCGCCGGCGCACAGAACTGGCGCTGCTTCAGGCGCAGATCAACCCGCATTTCCTTTACAATACCCTCGACACTATCATATGGCTGATCGAGTCGGGAGAGATCGCGGAGGCGGTCACCATGGTCAGCAATCTTTCCAACTTCTTCCGCTTTTCACTGAGCCGGGGCAAAAATGTTATCACACTTGCAGAAGAGGAGCAGCATATCCGCAGCTATCTTGAGATCCAGAAGATGCGCTACCGCGATCTGATGGAATATAAAATCGATATCCCTGATCAACTGAAATTTTTCACACTTCCGAAGCTTACACTCCAGCCGCTGGTAGAAAATGCTCTCTATCACGGGATCAAAAACAGGCGCCGCAAAGGATATATCCGCGTGACCGGCAGAGAACAGGATGGATGTATAATACTGGAGGTGGAAGATGACGGCGCCGGTATGACACGTGAGCGGCTGGAGGAGGTTCGGGCATCCCTTGAAGAAGAAGGCAGCATAGAGGGTTTCGGGCTCAGGGCTGTACACAGGAGGCTCAGGATACTGTTTGGTAATGGATATGGTCTGACTTTGGAAAGTACACCGGATATCGGTACCAGGGTCATCCTGACGATTCCGAAGCAGACAGCGGAGGAATCCGGTACATGACCGTATTACGCTGGATCGAAGGTCCATAGCATCAGGAGAGGTGAATGATGAGAAAAATAAGGCTTGTTGCAGTTTTTTGCCTGACAGCTCTGCTTTGCGGATGTGTAACAGGGACACAGCCTGCGGTTGGTCCGGAAGAAGATAAGCTGATCGTTGTCGGATTCTCGCAGGTAGGAGCTGAATCTGAATGGCGGGTAGCCAATACGGAAAGTATCAAGTCAGCATTAAGTGAGGAAAACGGGTATGTACTGATATTCGATGATGCGCGCCAGGAGCAGGAGAATCAGATCCGTGCGATCCGCAGCTTTATACAGCAGGATGTCGACTACATCGTGTTTTCCCCAAAGGTTGAAACAGGCTGGAAGACAGTTCTGCAGGAAGCCAGGGATGCCGGGATACCTGTGATAATGATCGACCGTGATGTGGAAGTGGAAAGCAAGAATCTTATCAGGGTATATATCGGTTCTGATTTCCATGAAGAGGGGAAAAGGGCTGTCAGATGGCTTGAAGAGCATCTGGAAAACCTGGGGAGAGGTGATGAGCCTGTAAGGATCGTCCATCTCCAGGGAACCATAGGATCCACACCACAGATCGGGCGTACCCGCGCACTGGAGGAGGCTGTTGAGAGGCATCCTGAATGGGAACTGGTCGCACAGGAATGCGGTGAATTCACCAGGGCAAAGGCTTATGAAGTGATGACCGGGATACTCGCGAAGACAAAAGATATCGATGTCGTCTATTGTGAAAATGATGGAGAAGCATTAGGCGCCATTGACGCGATGGAGGAAGCGGGATTGAGATGCCATCCTGAGGATGGAGTCATTGTCATATCGTTTGATGCGACCAGGCTGGCACTGCAGTATTGCCTGGAAGGGAAAATCGCGCTGGATATCGAATGCAATCCACTTCAGGGTCCTTATGTGGATGATGTGATAAAACGGCTGGAGCGCGGGGAAGCCATAGAAAGGCAGGTAGTTGTGGAAGAAACCCAGTTTGACTATCTTACAACGACGCAGGAGATGATCGACAGCAGGAAATACTGATGCATAACCAAAGATGGCATGATAAAAGACAGGGTGCTGAAAAATCATCGGGGGCCTCTTATTCGGGGCCCTTTTGTTATGTCCCGCGCTGGCTGCTGAAATTATTGCCCTGGATATTACCCCTGTGAAGATGTGTTTTTGTGCTTGCAAGGGAAAGGTGTTGGATTTTTTATTAAAAATGTTGGAAATTTTATGATAATCACAAGGCAATTGATGAAGTTACAAGATGCTTAATAAACATATTATAATGAACAACCGCTTTGTGTTAGATTTTCAAATGAGTTTGTTGAAAATTTTATGCATTTTATACGGAAATATTGTTTTTTTCGGGCAAAAAACATACGATTTGTACAAAACCAATATTAATGAGAGGGGAATGAATAATGAAAAGAATCCTGGCTTTAATCCTGGTCGCAGTGTTGGCACTGTCACTGGCAGCTTGTGGCGAAAGATCCGGAAAGGGTTCTGCAGGTGGGGGTCTCATTAAAGTAGGTATCGTGAACAACCCGCCTTCTGAGTCCGGATATCGTGCTGCAAACGTAGCAGACTTTGAAAGAGTTTTTTCTGAAGCTAACGGTTATAAAGTATCGACATACTACAGTCTTAAAAATGATGAACAGTTGAATGCAGCCCAGCAGTTCATCACTGACGGTGTGGATTATCTCCTTATTTCAGCTGCAGCAACTGACGGGTGGACCAATATTCTTGAAAATGCCAAGAAAGCCGGCATTAAAGTATTCCTCTTTGACCGCATGATGAATGTTGACGAGAGCCTGTTTGAGGCAGCTGTTATTTCCGACATGGAAGCAGAGGGGAATATGGCAGTTCAGTGGCTGGTGGACCAGAAGCTTCCTGAATACAATGTTGTACATATTCAGGGTGCAATGGGCAGCGATGCTCAGATAGGACGTACAAAGGCGCTGGACGAACAGTTTGCAAAAGGCACAATGAAATGCGTGGTCCAGCAGACTGCTACATGGGACGAGGCAACAGCTAAACAGATCGTTGAATCTGTAATCAATTCAGGCGAAAAATTCAATGTTATCTACGCTGAGAATGACGGTATGGCCAAGGGTGCAGTTGCAGCACTGGATGAAGCAGGTATTACCCATGGCAAGGATGGCGAAGTTGTCATAATGGGATTTGACTGCAATAAGTGGGCACTCAGGGAAGTGCTGGCAGGCAACTGGAACTATGACGGTCAGTGCAGCCCATTCCAGGCTGACAAGATCCATGAAATGATCCAGGCTCTTGAAAAGGGCGAAAAATTGACAGAAAAAATAGTAATCAATGAAGAAAGATATTTCGACTGCTACACCATAAAGGAAGAAGATATAGACAAGTATGGTATCGGCGATTAAGAACAGGGACGTTTATCTGTTCATTACAGAATTATCAGGTTCAGGCGATGCAAGTATGCGGATTTTTCCGCATACTTACATTGCTGTTATAAAGGCTTTCAGAAACTTTAAAGACTTTTAAGGATGGTAGCCATGCAGGACAACGTCGTTTTATCAATGAGAAACATAAGCAAGTCTTTTCCGGGTGTCCGCGCTCTGCAAAATGTGGACTTTACGCTCAGAAAAGGCGAAATACATGCCCTGATGGGTGAAAACGGTGCTGGGAAGTCAACGTTGATAAAGGTTTTGACGGGTGTGTACCCGAAGGATTCAGGGCGGATATTTTTAGATCTGAACGGCGGCTTGAAGGAAATCAACGTAAGATCTCCTCATGAGGCTCAGACGCTGGGTATCAGTACAGTTTACCAGGAGATAACCCTTTGCCCCAATCTTACTGTTGCAGAGAATATGTTTATCGGCCGGGGCAATTACCGTCTGGTAAACTGGCGGACAATGAAAAAGAGGGCAACGGAAATACTTGAGAAATTCAATATTCCTGCGCGAGCCACTCAGCAGCTTGATACATGTTCCATAGCTGAACAGCAGATAGTTGCCATTGCCCGCGCCGTGGATATGGACTGTAAAGTCCTTATATTGGACGAGCCGACCTCCTCGCTGGACGAACAGGAGGTTGAAAAGCTTTTTTCCCTGATGCGTGATCTCAAATCGCGGGGTGTCGGTATTATTTTCGTTACACACTTTCTTGAGCAGATGTATGAGATAAGCGATACAGTGACCGTTTTAAGAAATGGTGAACTGGTAGGCGAATATGAAGTAAAGAATCTGCCTCGCGTAGAACTGATTTCCAAAATGATGGGCAAGGATCTGGATGATATTTCAGCCATCCGGAAGCGGAAGCTGCCGGATGAAAAGGCGGATACTTCTCCGGTTTACGAAGCTGTTGGATTATCCAGCACCAATTCTCCCAATGCATTTGATTTCAAAATCTCAAAAGGAGAAGTAAACGGGTTCACAGGACTTCTTGGTTCCGGCCGCAGTGAGAGTGTGCGTGCCATATTTGCTGCAGATAAAATAACCGGCGGGAAGGTGAAAATAAACGGGAAAGAAGTTAAAATCAGAAAGCCGAAGGATGCCATGATGCAAGGTGTCGGATATTTGCCGGAAGACAGAAAGCGCGACGGTATTGTCGAGGATTTGTCCGTGCGTGAAAACATCATACTTGCCCTGCAGTCAATGAAGGGATTTTTCAGGCCTTTTTCAAAAGCAGAGGCAGAAGCCTTTGCTGATAAGTACATAAAATTGCTGGGAATAAAGACCGCTTCAATGGATACTCCGATCAAATCCTTATCAGGCGGGAATCAGCAAAAGGCAATTCTTGCCCGTTGGCTCCTCACAAATCCGCAATACCTTATCCTGGATGAACCGACGCGCGGTATTGATGTAGGTACTAAAGTCGAAATACAAAAGCTGATACTGAAACTGGCTGAAGAAGGTGTCAGCGTTACATTCATTTCTTCAGAAATAGAAGAAATGCTTCGCACCTGTTCCCGACTCATTGTTATGCGTGACCGCAAAATGGTTGGTGAACTGAAGGGCGAGGCAATGACACAGGACAACATCATTCATATGATAGCGGGGGAGGCGGAACAGATTGGGTAATGGCATCAGGAAGTTCATGAAGTCTCAGTTGGTTATACCATTGTTGTCGCTTTTATTGCTTGTTATTTTCAACCTGATACGGGATGTCGGATTTTTTTCAATAAGTATTACTACGAATAATCAAGGACATCGTGTCCTTTCAGGAAACCTTATCAGCATCTTCAACGGCGCATCAGCGATTGCCATTATATCAATAGGCATGACCATGATAACATCATGCTGTAAAGGACAGGATATAAGCGTAGCGGCTTTGGCGGCCATAGCAGGCAGCGTATTTGTCAGCGTGCTGCGTTCGCACGAAATCACGATACCGGTGATTATCCTTGCATTTGTATTCAGTTGCCTGGTTTCTGTCCTTTTCAGCTTATTCAATGGAGTTTTGGTTGCCGTATTCAAAATCCAGCCCATGATCGCAACGTTAATATTGTTTTCTGCAGGACGATCCATCGCTTACTGGATAAACGGCGGGGCTACTCCAACTGTTTCAAGCCCGCTTCTTGCAAGTATCGGAGGTTTTATTCCGGGAATACCGATACCGACTCCGATCATCATAATGGTTATATTCCTGGTTTTGATTTCACTTGTCCTTAAGTTGACCAATCTCGGATTATATACACAGGTGGTTGGCATAAATGAAAGGACCGCACACCTGAACGGGATCAATCCAGTGCTGATGAAGCTGACAGCTTTCATTATATCCGGAGTTTGTGTCGCCATGGCAGGATGCATAACAGTGTGCAGAATAGGACTTATCAACCATGAAACGCTGCTGCTGGATGCGGAAATGGACGTTATACTGGCTGTCGCTATCGGTGGAACATCTCTGGGCGGTGGGAGATTCAGCCTGTTTGGCTCAGTGATAGGAGCTTATATAATTCAGGCCCTTACGGTCACACTTTATGCAATGAAGGTCCCGTCTGCGGCAGTAAAAGCCTACAAGGCAGTTGTTATCATACTTATTGTCATGATCAATTCGCCGGTTGTAAAGGATTTTTTCATCAAACTATACAGGAAATTATTTAAGAAGCAGGTTGAAACGAAGATTTCGATAAAGGCTTCCTGAAAGAATTAAGGCCTTTAAGATTACTTTACAATTTATGTTCAGAAAGTTGTATGCCATCAAACGGACAAAAACTGACGGATTAATGGAGAAAGGATGCTATGAAAAAAATTTGGGAACTGTTGACCGGAAAAACTGAAAAGAAACGCAGAGAATCTTTATCCAATACCACTCTGCTTATGACGATAACGGTTTGTACCTTCTTTGGCATGTACCTGATTGCGATGCTCATCTGGCAGGGCGGTTTTCTGAACCCACAGCAGTTTCTTGATCTTTTCAACAACAATGCATATCTGCTTATAATAGCATGCGGACTGACCATGGTTATGATTTCGGGAGGTATCGATATCTCCGGCGGAGGTATAACTGCTCTTGTAACTATGGTCTGTGTCGTTTATCTTGAGGATCATGGCGGCACTGTATTGGGTTCGATGCTTATCGCATTGGGTATAGGTCTTGCCTTCGGGCTTATTCATGGAATATTGGTCGCTTATTTTGAAATACAGCCATTTATTGTCACCCTGGCAGGCATGTTCCTGGCAAGGGGTATGATAACCATAGTAAGTATAGCTCCCCGCACAGCATCGCAGGAGGCATTTCTCAAGCTCAAGCATGCCCGGGTCACATTGCCGGGTATCGGCTACTATGGAAAGAGCGGTAATTTTATCCCTGCCCAGATAGAACCCGGGGTGATCGCAGCCATAGCAATAGTGATAATTGTAGCTGTAATTCTCAAATGGACAAGATTCGGACGCAATCTCTATGCCATAGGCGGGAACAGTCACAGTGCATTAACTCTCGGTATTAATGTAAAGCGCACGAAATTCTTCGCATATCTGTTCGCCGGTCTGCTGTCCGGAATCGGCGGTTATGTGTATCTGCTCCATACAGGGGCAGGAGATGCTGCCAATGCCGCGCAGGCGGAAATGCAGGCAATAGCCTCCAATATCATAGGCGGGACCTTATTGACCGGCGGAGTTGGAAATGTGATCGGTACGCTTTTTGGCATGCTTTCTTTAAAGACCATTACAAATATCGTAATCGCTTCGGGGCTGACAAAACCATATTATCAAAGCATTACGACCGGTCTTATGCTGTGCTTCTTTATTCTGCTTCAGAGTTTGATCCTTGCCGTACGTGAAAGAGGCCGTATAAAGCTGTTCCCGGGATGGATGAGATTCAGGAAAACTGGCAAAATGTGAAACCACAGGTCTGCCATAAAACTGGATAATTATCGGGATGTGGAAAAGGGATAGTCATCTGATGCGAACTTATTATGCATCAGATAATCGTGTCGGGAAGGTGTTGATTCTATGTTCATTAATTCTTTGAAATTCAGGCTGACACTGATATTTTTATTGGTCGCCCTGGTTCCCCTTCTTGCGCTTGCGGCGTTTCAATTAGACCAGTTTGTCTCAGAAGTTACGGAGAATATAACAAGCCAGGAAATTGAGATTGCAGGCACAAATGCCGAGATAATCGATTCCTGGGTCAATTCCAAGTTGATGCAGCTTGTCAGTTTATATGAATCTTATCCTGATTTTAATAACATGGAACCAAGTGAAGTAATGGATATCCTGAAGATAATCAAGCAATCCGACCAGGAGGTCGAAACCTCTCTTGTTGCAGATCAGTCCGGAAACTGCATTGCCGATAATTACAGCAAACGGCCTAACATGGCGGGGCAGGAACATTTTATCAGGGCAATGGAGACAAAGAAACCTGTTGTGAGTGATATTATGGACAGCGAAAGAACAGGTTCGAGAATAATCGCCGTTGCAGTTCCCCTTCTTGATAAGGCAGGAAATTTTACAGGTTTGATACAGAGCGATGTGGTGGTAAAGGCTCTGGAAGAAAATATCGGAACTGTGAAAATAGCGGATTCCGGATTTGCTTTCCTTATGTCGGATACCGGGAATATCATATTCCATAGAGAATGGCAAAGGATCGGGAAAAATTATAAGCAGTTCGCAACAGACCATAGTGTGATAAAGGCTTTTGATGAAGAGGTATTGATCAATGACAGCGGTAATATAAACTACCTGGAAGAGGATCCTGAAGGCAAAAAGGTGGAAATGGTCGGAGCATATGCAACTGTTCCGAGCACAGGCTGGAAGGTAATAGTGACGGCACCTTCAGATGAAGTGTACAGCAATGTCAATAATTCAATACTGATCACGATCCTGCTGATCCTGGCTGTAGCTGTCCTGGTGGCGGCGGTATCCATGTGGATCGCCAATCGCATATCGAGGCCGGTGAAAATCTCTGCAGATTACCTTGATTTGCTGGCAAAGGCCGATTTTTCCAGGGATCTTCCTGACATGTATATGAACAGGAGAGATGAAATAGGGGCATTGCTGAAATCGGTCGATGTAATGAGCAAGTCCGTCAGGAACGTGATCAATGATGTAGTAGCCGGGACAGGCAAAGTATTGGACAATATCTTTACCTCATCAGACAATTTGTCGGAATTGCTCGAAAGGATAAGTGAAGTGTCGACCAACGCTGATGAAGTGACCGAACTGACAGAAGAAACAGCGGCTGCGACAGAGGAGATGAACGCAACGATAACTGAAATAGAAAGTGCCGTGAAATCCATTGCTGACAAGGCACAGAAAGGTGCGACAGTCGTCAGTGAGATAAGCAGGCGCGCCCAGGAACTCAAGGATAATGCGGTCATATCCCAGAACGAGTCCCGCGACATACGCAGTGAAGTGGACGCTGAAATGCGAAAGGCAATGGAACAGGCAAAGGGAGTCGAAAATATCAAAGTCCTTGCGGAAACCATCCTTGAGATAGCTGAGCAGACCAACCTTCTTTCTCTGAACGCCGCCATTGAAGCCGCCAGGGCAGGAGAAGCCGGCAAAGGATTCGGCGTCGTCGCTGAGGAGATACGAAAGCTGGCTGAAGGCTCAAGGCAAACTGTCGTCAAGATCCAGAACGTCATAAGCGAGATCGTCTCCGCAGTGGGCAACCTTGTGGCCTGCTCGGAGAAAACCCTTGACTTCATCGACTCAAAGGTCATCAATGACTACAGGGCCATGGTCGGGATCGGAGAACAGTATTTCAGGGATTCGGCGGCTATACATGACCTTGTCACAGATTTCTCGGCCACATCGGAGGAATTGCTCGCTTCGATGCAGAATATGGTCAGCACAATAAATGAAGTCGCCGTCTCAAACAGCGACGAGGCCCAAAAGACCTGGGACATCTCCCGTAAGGCCCTGGATGTGAAGGAAAAGGCGTCCAGAGTATCAGAGCTTATGGATGCCGTGAAGCGAAGCTCAGAAAGTTTATCTGACAGCGTCTCACAGTTTAAGGTATAATCATGGTGCCATGTGGTACCAGGCACGTAAATCAGACATTTGTTTAACTGGCCAGTTGGCCAGTTTTTATATTAGTAACAGCAACTGACGAAAACGGATGGCTGGCACCTGGAACCATTTCCGGACACGAGAAAATTTTTCAAACGTTTGAGCATACTCGATCGTATTACTTATGAAGGGAGGGAAGTTGATTGCGAAGTTCTTTATTGCGTACGAATGAAGAGCTGCTGGAAATCTATAACCGCCATGTGGATACTGTTTACCGTGTCTGCTTCATGTTTATGAAAAATGTACCCGATACAGAGGATATGGT